>OGOU01000126.1_pt1 | contig 73277 bp, 48 predicted proteins | sample 1552721 | NCBI WGS metagenome assembly OGOU01 (sample SAMEA2580176, study PRJEB22360) | human gut metagenome | biome: human gut; feature: human-associated habitat; material: faeces | place: Denmark | collected 2008/2010
CGTCCACGGCAAACGCCATGTGGTGCATGCCACCGCCGTTTTTTTCAACGAATTTTCCGATAGGGCCTTCCGGGTCCGTAGATTCGAGCAATTCGATTTTGGTCTGCCCCACCTGGAAAAAGGCCGTTTTCACTTTTTGGTCTTTTACTTCTTCAATAGCATAACATTTCAGACCTAATACTTTTTCATAGAAAGGAATTGCTTCGTCGAGACTTTTCACAGCAATACCGATGTGTTCAATATGAGTCGGTTTCATCACTTAAAAATGTTTTTGTTAAAAATATACTAAAATTGTTTATTTGTCAATGTTTTTTATACCATTTTGCTCCACATACTTTGAATTTCGTAATCACCGAAAACGTTTTATAACAAAATGCGTTCCAAAATTACAGATTGTTATTGCGAATATCAAGAAAATTGTCACTTTATTTTAATTTTTTAGAAAGTGGTGAGATGCTTTGTGTAATATATTAAAAAATAGTGCTTTATGATTTTTTAATATGCAGTAAATCAGAAAAAATAAAGTAAATTTAACTTTATCGGAAAGTTACCGGAAGGATAAAAAAGGGGAATTTTAAGGTCGGTGAGAGAAAGTATCTGAAAGCATCCGAAAGAGAGAGTTCGGGTTATTGTGGCAAGGGGCATTTTGAGCCGGATTAGAATGAAAACGTAGCCGGGAAGGTAGAGGAAGCGGAAGACAGAAGCCGGCTGGCAGGCAAACTTTTACAGGGAATAAAGCGTATAGATTTACAATTGATAAAAACATTCGAATGTTTGAATAATAAAATTTAAAACTATGAACAGACAAAGATTTGCCGTGCTGATCGTTGCTATTATCGGAATTATAGCAACATTTTTACCCTGGTACAGGATTATGGAAGTGGGAACGATTTCGGGAATGTCGTCTTCGGGGTGGTTTACCATTCTGATGTTTATCGTGACGCTTATTTTAGCTGTGCGGAAGAATCTGCATGAAGATATGACGATGGGAGTTTCATGGTGTATTACGATATGCAGCCTGTTGGCATCGTTTGCCGTGTTGTGGAAAATGATCGACATTTGGTTTGCAAAAGAAGGTATGTTCAGTCTCGGCGGGAATATGTACGGGATAATGGGGAGCCAGGTGAAAGTGGAATACGGGGCATGGCTGGTGGTGATCGCCGGAATTTGTGTACCGCTGGCCGCTTTTATTTTCCGCGACCGCACTTTTCGCCGCGTTTAAGCGAAAGGAGAGATTGCCCGGCTGCCGACGATTCGGTTTGGAGAGGTTTCCCGTCCCTTGTTTCCCGTAGTTTGGAAACCGGACGGGAAATTTTATGTCGCTCGTTTTCTCTTTTTTTTGTTTTTTTCCTATCTTGTGAACTCTTTAGCGATAAGAAAATAGTTACTTTAAAATATAAAGATATGTTTGAAACAAGTGTTTATCAGAACAGACGGAAAAAGCTGATGGAAAAGATGAGCGGAGGTTTGGTGTTGATTTTGGGAAATGGGGAAGCTCCTGCCAATTATACGGACAATACTTATAAATTCCGTCAGGACAGTTCTTTTTCTTATTTTTTCGGATTGAATTTACCGGGATTTGCCGGGGTGCTGGATGTGGATGCAGGGAAGGAATATATTTTCGGGAACGATGTAGATATCGACGATATTATTTGGATGGGGCCTCAGCCTTTGGTGAAAGATCTGGCTGCCCGGGTAGGGGTGGAAACCACGTTTCCTTTCCCGGAGCTTGCGGTTTGCCTGAAAGAAGCGATTTCGAAAGGACGCCGTATTCATTTTTTGCCTCCTTACCGTTTCCGGAATATGGTATTGCTGGAAGACTTGCTGGGAATTCATCATTCCCTGATTAAAACCTATGCTTCGCTGGAACTGATCAAGGCGGTGGTATCCCTGCGTTCGGTGAAAGAGCCTTGCGAGATAGAGGAAATAACAAAAGCCTGTAACATCGGTTACGAGATGCATACGGCAGCCATGCGGCATTGTAAGCCGGGAGTGAAAGAGCAATATATCGCCGGGCTGATCGAAGGGATTGCGGCTTCTTACGGCAGCATGGTGTCGTTCCCGGTGATTATGTCGCAAAACGGGGAAACTTTGCATAATCACGACCATAGCCAGATTTTGCAGCAGGGACGGATGATGCTGACGGATGCCGGAGCGGAAACCGTGATGAATTATTGTTCGGATTTTACCCGTACCGTGCCTGTCGGCGGAAAATTCACTTCCCGCCAGAAGGATGTTTACAACATTGTGCTGGCATGTAACAATGAAGCGATCCGGCTGGCGCGTCCGGGCGTGACTTATCAATATGTGCACCTTGAAGTGTGTAAAGTGCTGGCGCAAGGGCTGAAAGACCTGGGGTTGATGAAAGGGGATGTAAACGAAGCCGTGGCTGCCGGTGCGCATGCCTTGTTTATGCCTCATGGTTTGGGACACATGATGGGACTGGATGTGCACGATATGGAAGATTTAGGACAGATATATGTGGGATATGACGACGAAGTCCGTCCGATTCAGCAGTTCGGAACCTCTTCTTTGCGTATGGGACGCCGTTTGCAGGAAGGTTTCGTCATTACCGACGAGCCGGGTTGTTATTTTATTCCGGCTTTGATCGACCAATGGAAGCAGCAGGGAATGCATAAAGATTTCCTGGTGTACGATAAGATCGAAAGCTTTAAGGATTTCGGGGGAATCCGTTTAGAAGACGATATTTTGATAACGGCCGGAGGTTCGCGTTTTCTGGGCGATAAACGTACTCCGATCACGGTGGAGGAAGTCGAAGAAATAATGTCATAATTTGTTTTTTATGTGAAAAAAACATTGTACACTTGTAAAGTGTATTGAAGGTCTCTTCAATACACTTTATTTTTTTTGTGCAGTTGTGCTATTAGGTTACAAAACAAAGTTTTATGCGTGTGTTGAAATTGTTTTCCATTGTAGGGGGGATATTGATTGCCTGTGTGTGCTTGTCGGTCCGGGCGGATGTTTATGCAGAAAATGCACTTTTGCCTGCCGATGGAGGGCCGGAGGAGATTAAAGAGGTTATTTCAATGGGGGTGGATACCCTGGAGGCATGTATCGACGAGGTCGTGACTTTGAAATGTGCCGACGAGATCGACGACAGGGATGTTCTGGCGTACGAATGGAAGGAAAAAGAATCGGGGACGGTGGTAGGGACGACCCGGAATGTCGTGGTTAAACCTAAAGCTACGATGACTTATCAATTGAATGTAAAATACATCCTCCGGCACGATGAGCGGATAAAGAACGGGGATTTCGAGCTGGGAGAGAGTGATTGCTATGCATCGGGATCCTGGTGGAATGAAGTGTGGAAATGCCATTCCTTTGAATCCGGTTATAGATACGTCAAGGATAATTCTTCTACTTCCATGCATCCGGAGGGAACCTGTAAAATAGTACAGAATACCCGGAAAAATCACATGTATTTTGTAAATATCATCGATCATACGAAAAGGGACGGTACAGGCTATCTGTTGGTGGTGAACGGGGATGATTCCAATGACCGCAAGAAGATTGTATGGAAAACGAATATTCAGCATGTGATTCCCGGTAAGCAATATGCTTTTTCAGTCTGGGCCGCCAATGTAGGAGGCGCTAACCCGCCGATGCTCGATTTTACCATTAACGATAAAGGGTTAGGGGGAATATATGATAGTTATAGTCCTGCTGCCGGAGGAAGATGGGAACAGTTGTATAAGATATGGACAGCGGATAACGATCAGGCGACGATTGCTTTGATCAATAAGGTGAAGGCGACGAGCGGTAACGATTTTGCCCTCGACGATATTTCTTTTGCTCCTGTGGTTTTAGGAGTGGGGGAAGTGAAAGTGAAGATATTGCCTCAGGTCGATCTGGCTAAACTGTCCGATCTGAAAGTGTGTGAAGAGGCGGATTTGAAGATAGATGCGAATGCTATCGGGAGCGGGATTACCGGTTATAAATGGGTGAGAAAGCGTGACGGGGTGACGCTGAGTACCGGAAGTTCAATACAGATCACTTTCGCCGACCGGGAGCGGGATGCCGGAATGTATTCTTGTACGGTGACCGGGGTTTGCGGTGATAAAAGTGTGGATTTTGAATTGAGGGTGACGGAAAAGTTACGTAACACAGGATTGAAAATAGATACCGTTGCTGTTTGCCTGAATGAAGAAGCCCGGCTGAGTGCCGACCGGATCACCGGGGACGGATTGAAGTATTCGTGGCGTGCTCCGGCTTTAGATTGGCTGAAGGCCGGAGACGGCTGGTTGCCCGTTACGGCCGACGAATCGATATATCGTAAGCCCAGTGCCGGACTGAGCGATGCCGGAAAGTATCGTTGTATCGTGACCGGGACTTGCGGAAAAGATACGGTGTATTCTGTCCTGAAAGTGGGAGATACGCCCCGTTTACGGGCTGTGGCCAATGATACGGTTGTTTGTATGGACGAGCCTGTGCATTTGTGGGTGGAAGCCGTGGAAGCGGGAACGGATGTTAGCTGGATATTGCCCGATAATACGGTAAGTCCGGGGAAATACCTGAATGTAAAGGGAGGACGTGAAACAAAGGTTTACCGGTATGTGCTGGAAAAATGTGGCCGCCAGCTTAAAGGAGGGGTGACGGTGAATGTGTTTCCGGCTTTGTCGCAGGTGGGAGTGAGCCATGATACGGCCGTTTGTCCCGGAGGGACTGCCAGATTATGGGTTGCGGCCAAAGGAGAGGGATTGAAATATTCATGGAGCAGACAATATCCGGATGGCAGGGTGCAGGTTGTGGGGCATGCCGCAGAATATATGATTTCGAATGTAAGTGCGGCGGACACCGGTGTTTATGTCGTGACGGTAACAGATGGGTGTGGAAATCTTTCCGGGCAGCAAAGAGTAAGGGTTTCTTTACGGCATGAATACGATGATTTGAGCGTGACGGACGACGGAAAGTATTGTCCGGGGGAAACGGTAGCGTTGGAAGTGACCGGAGGAGAAAGCGGCTTGCGTTATGAATGGACGACTCCGGCAGGTGCTAAACAATACGGTCCCCGGCTCGTGATCCATTCGCTGGGTATTGATACAGAGGGTAGTTATAGCTGTGATGTTTCCGGGATGTGCCCCGGAGTGAAAAAGGAGGTGCAGGTGGGTATGTTGCCCGGATTGAAGGTGAATCCCTCGGAATCGGCTTTCCGGAAATGTGCGGGCGAAGAGGTAAGGTTGCGGGCGGATGCTACCGGTGCAGGGCTGACTTATAGCTGGAAAAAGAACGGGATGCCGACCGGAAACACGGGAAGCGAGTTTGTTCTGACGGGAATTACAGCTAACGATGGCGGGACATACGAATGCCGTTTGCAAACGGCCTGTGGCGATACTACCCTGACTTATCGGGTGGAGTTAAAAGAGCAGACCAGGATCATAGATCATTCTCCCGACCATAAGTATATCGGGCTGACCGATAAATTGGTCTTATACGTCAGTGCCACCGGAGAGAACAATGTTTATGTCTGGGAACAGAATGGCCGGGTAGTGGGAGGAAACAGTAATTATTTGAGTTTACCTTCTGTGGGAAACGGAACGGAGAGCGATTTGCAATTTACTTGCGAAGTGCATGGCGATTGCGGTACAGACCGGATTGTTTTAAATGTGCATGTAAGGGAATTTTCGCAGGTGACTCAAGATACCACGGTAAGAGTGTGCCGGGGGGAAGATTATACCTTTCGGGTTAAAGCCCGGTTGCCGGAGTGTGGAAGGGAAACCGCTACGGAATACCGGGTGAAATATAATGGAACGGTTTATTCCACCGGGGATGTGATGCCTTTCCCTGCCGGAACTCCGGCAGGAGTGTACACCTGGCATATAAAAAATGAATGTGGAGAAGTATCGGTAAGAATGGAGGTTGTGGCCGAAGAGGAGCCTGTTATCGAATACATAGATTGCGAGGGAGGCTATGACCGCCGGAACGATACTTTGTATGTATGTGCGGGCAGTGCTGTCCGTTTGAATGTGCGGGCAAATGGAGGTGAGTTATACGAATGGCAGAAGGACGGGCATACCGTGCAGTTGGGGGCGGATACGGAGCTGGTATTGCCGAACGTTACGCAAGATTTGGCGGGACATTACGCCTGCCGGGTGATCAATGATTGCGGAACAACCGTTAAAGAGGTGGTTATGCTGGTACGCAAGCCATTGAAAATTATGCAGGCCAGTGCGGGCAGTTTGGCTTTGTGTGAAGGAAATGAGGCGGAATTAAGTGTGGAGGTGAATGTGGACGATGCCGTTTTTTATTGGCAGGGCGGAGAGGGTAACTGGAGGGAAAACAGCAGAGGATATATCTCGTATTATCGGAATGCGGGAGTGAATGGCGAAACCGATCCCGGGACTTATGTATGCCGGGTGGAGAGTGTGTGTGGAAAGGAAGAAGCTGTTTTTCAGGTAGATGTTGAAAAGCATTTGACATTGTTGGAAGTTTCTGCCGACGATACGGTTTGCCGGGGAGAACAAGTGGTTTTGCTGGCGAAGACGAATGTTCCGGCGGCGGTTTGTACGTGGATATTGCCTTCGGGACGGCAGGCGCAGGGGAGTGAATTGCAGCTTGCATATATGGCTCCGGCGGATACCGGAGTTTATGAATATCATATCAAAAGCCGTTGTGTGACCGATCTGGGCGGAACGGTGCATTTGGCCTTGTATCCGGAACCCGGAGTTTTAAAAATGCCTTTGGATACGGCGGTTTGTGAAGGACAACCGGTGCGGCTCGTTCCACAGATTGCCGGAACCGGTTTAATTTATAAATGGCGTGGTCCCAACGGTTACACTTTTGGAGGAGAAACGGCGGACATCCCTGTGGTGGCACAGGCGAATACGGGAATATACGAATTGTCCGTAGAAGATATTTGCGGTGTGAAACAGCGGGCAGGGATGAGGGTGTCTTTGCTCGATGAATTGAAACAGGTGCATATCTCTGGGGATACAACGGTTTGCGAGGGTGTGCAGGTGATGTTGAGCGTCACTCACGACAGCCCCGCTACCTATGAATGGCAATTTAAGGGGAGTAAGGTGGCGGAAACCCGGCAACTGATTTTGCCTTCCGTTTCGGCCCGGGATACGGGGACGTATGTTTGTGTTGTAAAAGGAAATTGCAGTAACCGGGAGATGCAGGTACATGTCGGGTTGTATCGTAATTTAGAGGTCGATAGCCGGGATGCCTTATTGCGGGTGTGTCCGGGAGAGCCTGTGGATTTCGGGGTGACGGCTACGGGAGACCGGTTGCAATATATCTGGACAAAGGGAAATGAAGAAATAGGATTCCGGGAAAATAGTTATCATATCGATGAAGCGATTATCCCTGATGCCGGATTTTATACATGCCGGGTTTCTTCGGCCTGCGGAACGCAAGAAATTACCTATGAGTTGCAGCTAAAGGAGAAAACCCATATCGATAGCCATTCTCCCGACCGTTTTGTGTCGGAACACGATTCCGTGCGGCTTGTGGTGAGAGCTGTGGGCGAAAATAACCGGTATGAATGGAGCAGAGAGGGAATGCCTGTTGCGGGAGAGCATGAAACATTGAAGATCGAGGATGTCGGGACGATAGACACTTTACATTATAAGGTTGCGGTGAAAGGGGATTGTGGGGCGGATTCCGTTACAATGGAAATAAAGATCGGTAAGTATAAGCCGTTGCGGGAAACGACGAGCCCCGACACGTTGTGCGAGGGAAGCACTTATACTTATGTCGGCGATTTGATACCACCGACTTGCTACGGTGACGAGAATTTCACTTATGAATGGAGGCACGACGGACAGCTTTTACCGGGAAACGGGCCTTTGTTGCGGATAGAAGAATTGAAACCGGAAGATGCCGGAGTGTATGCCTGCCGGGTTTTGGGCGACTGCGGAGAGGTGATTATGGAGTGGACGGTACATGTTGTCGAATTGCCGGAAATCACCGGATTGACTGCGGATGCTTTTGTGACGGAAGGGGCCGTTCACCGGATCGATGTGGCGGCTACCGGAGAAAGGGTCGGGTATGTGTGGCAGAAGAATGGGGAACCTTATGAGAAAGGAGTGACTTCGCTGCTGTTCGACCCGGTGAAATACGAGGACGGGGGAGTTTACCGGGTGAGTGTAGGAAATATTTGTAGTAGTGTAGCGAGGGAAACAGAATTGAAAGTGTGGAGGAAGACTACGATCATAACCCCAAAGGAACAGGATGTTGAAATATGTGCCGGGAGCGATACCGTGTTCCGGGTAGAGGCTTTGGGGGCTGTGGGATTGATATATAAATGGTATCATGACGGAGAATTGTTGTCTGTGCCTATGGTGAGAGAGCTGGAGCTGAAAGAAGTGACAGCAGCGAATGCCGGGACGTATAAATGCGTTGTCAGCGGAAGGGGCGGAGACGATAGTTGTTTTATTTATCTGAATGTTTTACCGTTGCCCCGGGCTGAATTGGCGGGAGAGTTCGGAATTTGCCGGAATGACCTGGAACAGGAATATCGGGTTGTGACGACCGATCGAAAGTTGCTTTATCGGTGGGAGATTACCGGAGGAATGATTCGCGGACAGATGGATGCGGCGGGAGTACAGGCCGGATGGAGCGGGGAAGGAGAAGGGCGTTTGATGGTGAGTGTATTATCGTCTGAAACCGGATGTTCCCGGCGGATGGAGGGAACCGTCGAATATTATCCATTGCCGGAAGTCGGTCTTTCGTTGCCGGATACCGTAGGATATTGTGCGGATTCTTTGATACTGGATCAGGGATATCCGGCGGGCGGATATTATCTGCTGGAAGGAAAGCTTGTAGATGTGATCCGGTTTACAGATAAAACCAAGGTTTATCCGGTGGAATATCATTATGCGGAACGCTGCGCTTCGTTAGCCAGAGATACGATCCGGATTGCTCCCGATCCTTTTGTGAAGGTGGCGGACGACCGGGTGGTTTCGGGTTGGTGCCGTCCGGTAGAGCTGGGGATCGCCGCACACTCGGCAGGAGGAATTATGTGGACGGGGGACGAGCCGTTGGATGTGACCGATGTATTGCACCCTGTATATACGGCCAGGGGATTTCTGGATCGGGATGTTGTTTTCAGGGTGGAATTGACGGATTCGTATGGATGTAAAGCTACAGACAGTGCGACGGTATCCCTGTTGCCTTCTCCCGGGGTGGAATTGGGACGGGATACGGTGATCGGAATTTGCCAGGATTTGATCCTGAAAGCGAATTATGATACAGAGCATTTTGACCGTATCGTGTGGAGTCCGGCCGATAAATTGCATGCCCTGACAGAGAATTCCGCCGAAGTTTTGGATAAACGGGAAGGGGAAAATTTGTATATAGCCACCGTGTTCGACTTTTATGGTTGCCGGGGGAGCGATACCCTGACCGCAACGGTAATCGGTGAGCCCCGGTTGGCGAGTGTATCGGTTTGTGAAGGGGATTCGATCGTGGTGGATTGCAGTCCGTATCCGTCATATCGCTGGGGAGACGGGTATAAAGAAAGCAGGCGGGTTATACGGGAATCCGGAAGCTATTCGCTGAGTGTAACCGATCGGTTTGGCTGTACGGGCGGGACTGTTTTCGGCATACATTCGCTGCCTGAAATATTTTTACCCGACACGCTGATCTTTGAAGGTCAGTCTATGGAATTTAAGGTCGATCTGGTGCCGGAATTCGAACCTTATCGGATCCGCTGGCAGGACGGTAGTGCGGGAGAAGTGCTGGTAGCGGAAAAAGAGGGAACCTATCGGGTGGAAGTGAAAGATAATATCGGTTGTACGGCTTCCGCTTCCGCTTTCCTTACCGTTCGGAAAAGACACATTGCCGCTCCGGATGCTTTTTTGCCGAAGAGCCGTTCGGAAAACTCCCGCTTCTACCTGAAAGAAGTAAATTTTGTCGGCCGGTTTGAAATGTATATATACGACCGTTGGGGAGAATTGGTGTTTAAGACCGATGAAATCGGATTTAACGGAGGGTGGAACGGTACGTTCAAAGGCATGGATTGCCAGTCGGGCGTGTATGTGTGGGTTGCCTTCGCAGACGGTAAGGAAGTGGGGCGCGGCACGGTGGTGCTGGTTAGATAAAAGAAACAGACCGGATGTAGAAAAAATAAATAAAAAAGAAAGAACCGGAAATCCTGAAAAATTCCCGGAAGATTTGAATCGACCGTAAAAAGGCAGGCAAATTTTCCGGGATTTTTTTGTTTTTTATTTGGAATAGCAATTTAAATAGATATATTTGTGATATCAAAATGATATTACTAAAATCTAAACGCTATGGAAACAAAAGAAAAAAAATTCGATGGGACTTTAATATCCGGTTTTGTTGTTATCGGAATGATGGTGGTGTTGGTCTGTGTGGCATTTTATTTATTTTTGCAGGCAAAAACCTCCGGAATATGGTGTGTGCCTGTCGGGGTACTTTTGGTCGGTGTGGTTTTATTTATGCTTAAGGGATTTATGCAGATCGAGCCGAATAATGCCCGGGTGATGATCTTTTTCGGTAAATATAAAGGGACGGTGAAAGATAACGGTTTCTTTTGGGTGAATCCGTTTTTTAATAAAGTGCCGATTACCTTACGTGCCTGCAATATGGACGTGGAGCCGATCAAGGTGAACGATAAGGCGGGTAATCCGATTATGATCGGGTTAGTGCTGGTGTGGAAAATCAAAGATACCTATAAAGCCAGCTTCGACATTGCAACGGCTCATGACCGTTTTGTCATGGTACAGAGCGATTCTGCTTTGCGCAGGGTGGCGAGCCTTTATAATTATGACGACCACGAGAATAGAGATTCGATCACTTTACGTTCCGGAGGGAACGAAGTGAACGAACATCTGGAACATGAATTGTCCGAACGGCTTGACATTGCCGGGATCGAAATCGTAGAGGCGCGGATCAATTATCTGGCTTATGCTTCGGAAATTGCCGGAGTGATGTTGCGCCGCCAGCAGGCGGACGCGATTATCTCGGCCAGAGAGAAAATTGTCGAGGGGGCTGTAAGCATGGTTCAAATGGCTTTGAAGAAACTAAGCGAGGAAGAAATCGTTGAACTGGATGAGGATAAGAAAGCGGCGATGGTCAGCAATTTGCTGGTGGTGTTGTGTGCTGACGAAGCGGCACAGCCGGTGGTGAATACGGGAACTTTGCATCAATAAAAGAGATATTATTATGGCGAATAAAGAATCCAAAAATAAAAGTTTTATCCTTCGGATCGATCCTGAGGTCATGGAAGCTATTGAAAAATGGGCTGCCGATGAGTTCAGAAGCACGAACGGACAGATACAGTGGATTCTTGATCAGGCTTTGCGTAAGAGCGGGCGCTTGAAGAAAAAAAAATTACGCTCGCAAACAAATGAGCCTGAGGAAGGGGAGGACGTTTCTCAAAATTGAACGGATTGATAATGAACGGAAACAAATGAGGGAGTGGGATATTGGAATTTTTGGTGTCAAAATTTCGGCAAAAAATTTTACCGGACGCGAAAAAAACATTATTTTAGTCGTTCAGTTTATGGGATAAATAATTAATAATAAAATACTGAATCTATGAAGTTTGTTGTATCAAGCAATACGATGCTCACCCGTTTGCAAGCAGTGAGTAAAGTGATCGGTGGAAAACCGGTACAGCCTATCCTGGATAATATATTGTTGATTGCGGCTGACGGCATTTTATATGCAACGGCATCCGACAAGGAGACGACGATGGAGGCTAAGATCGAATTGGAAAGCCTGGAAGAAGAAGGAAAGATCACAATCCCTGCCAAGATATTGCTGGATATATTGAAGGAATTTCCGGAACAACCCCTGACTTTTGAAATCAATACCGATACGAATGAGGTAAAGATTATTTCTGAAAAGGGAGAATTTTCCGTTCCGGGCGAAAGTGCCGAAGATTATCCGTTACAGCAGGCTATCGATGAAAACAATACCGAATTCAATTCTAAATGCGGGCTGATTCTGGAAGGGATCGTGAAGACGATTTTTGCAACGGCAAATGACGATCTGCGTCCGGTGATGAACTGTATTTTGGTGGAGATGAACGAAGAGAACTTTACCTTTGTGGCTTCGGATGCCCATAAGCTGGTGCGTTACAAGAGATTCGACGCAAAGAGCGAAAACGGGCAATATTCTTTGATCCTGCCGAAAAAACCGGCATTGATGCTGAAAAATATTTTGCCGAAAGACGATTCCGAATTGAAAATATCGTTCAACGATAAAATGGCTTGTTTCGTATTCGGGAATTATAAAATGACTTCTACATTGGTGGAAGGGCGTTTCCCGAATTACAATTCGGTGATTCCGCAGAACAATCCGAAAAAGATCATTATCGAGAAAAAAGAGTTGTATAATTCTTTACGCCGGGTGTCTGTGATGGCGAATCAGGCAAGTAACCTGGTGAAATTCGATGTCAGCAACGGTCAGATCGCGATTTCGGCTCAGGATGTGGATTATTCGATGTCGGGACATGAAACATTGACCTGCCAGTATGAAGGCGATAGCATCGCTATCGGTTTCAAATCTCCGTTCGTACTGGAAATCCTGTCGAATATTGCGGCTGAGAATGTGGTGCTGGAACTTTCAGATCCTACACGTCCCGGTTTGTTCCTGCCTTTCGAAAACGAGGATGGGGATGAAGACCTGCTGATGCTGCTCATGCCGATGATGGTGTAAGCTTTGGGGATCACCTGAACATATAAGGGAGTCGTTCGGAGGCCGGACGGCTCTTTTGTGATTAAAAGAAAGAGTTCGTTTTTATCTAAATAACTGTTATGAATTTAAATTTAGCCAATCCGATCGTTTTTTTCGATTTGGAAACTACCGGAATCAACGTAGCCAAAGACCGTATCGTGGAAATCTCTGTACTGAAAGTATTCCCGAACGGCAAAGAAGAACAGAGAACGATGCGGGTAAACCCTGAAATACATATTCCCGAAGAATCGTCCAGAATACATGGGATTTATGATGAAGATGTGAAAGATGCCCCGACCTTTAAGGCTATCGGCAAGGAATTGGCGAAATACATAGAAGGATGCGATTTGGGAGGATATAATTCCAACCGGTTCGATATCCCTTTGCTGGCAGAGGAGTTCTTGCGGGCGGAAATAGATTTCGATATGAGCCACCGGAAATTTGTGGATGTACAGACTATTTTCCACAAAATGGAACAGCGGACATTATCGGCCGCTTACCGTTTTTACTGCGATAAGTCGCTGGAAGATGCCCACACGGCCGCTGCCGATACGCTGGCTACTTACGAGGTGCTGAAAGCACAATTAGACCGTTATGGAGATAAACTGGAAAATAATATCGATTTTCTGAGTAAATTTACAACACAAAACCGGAATGTCGATTTTGTGGGTTTTATCATTTACGATGATAAAGATGTGGAGATTTTTAATTTTGGAAAATATAAAGGAGTTCCGGTGGAAAAAGTATTGAAAGAGCAGCAGGGCTACTATGATTGGATGATGAAAAGTGAATTTCCGCTTTATACTAAAAAAGTATTGACTAAAATCAAATTGCGCAGTAGCGGTATGCTGAAAGGATAAAGAAGGTCCGCCGGGACAGAATGTGTGTGTAAATTCGGGGTATGGGTGAATTGATCAGGAAAGAATTAAAAAGTTTTTTTACTTCGTTGTCGGGGTATGTTATCTTGTCGTTTTTTTTGGTGGCTAACGGCTTATTTTTATGGGTTGTGCCGGGAACGTATAATATTTTCGACAGCGGCATGGCCGATTTGCAGCCCTTTTTTGCTTTAGCTCCGGTATTGTACCTTTTTTTAGTCCCGGTATTGTGCATGCGTTTGTTTGCGGAAGAACGGCGCTCCGGAACGCTGGAGCTGCTCCTGACGCGTCCGGTGTCGGTACTCCGGATCGTGAGCGCGAAATACCTGGCAGGCTTGTTGCTGGTGTTATTGTCTATCTTGCCTACGATCATTTATCCGGTAAGCCTTTGGTTTTTGTCGATGACTGCCGGGCATATAGATACGGGAGGAATCGTCGGCTCGTATATCGGATTGTTTTTCCTGTCGGCTATCTATGTTGCGGCTTGCGTTTGGGCTTCCGCCGTGACCGATAACCAGATTGTGGCTTTTCTTTATGGACTGGTGCTTTCTTTCCTGCTATACACCGGGCTCGATTTTCTGAGCGGCCTTTCTTGGCTGTCGGGTATTCAAAACGAATTGCTTTACCTGGGTTTCGATTACCATTATGAGCCGATGTCGCGCGGAGTGATCGATTTAAGCGATGTGGTTTATTTCCTGTCGGTGGTATTGTTTTTCCTTTGGCTTACCGTACGCCGTTTTCACGGAACCCGTGTGCGCTGGTGGGGAATTCTGCCTGTGTTGGTGGTGGTGAACATGGCTGCTTCATTTTCTTATGTCCGGGCGGATATCACGAATGATAAACGCTATACGCTTTCGGACAATACGAAACATTTGCTGAAAAGCATGGACAGGAGAATGGAAATAGACATTTTTCTGGCGGGTAATTTGCCTCCCGGAATCCAAAAATTGCAGTATGCAACGACCCGTATGCTGGAAGAGTTCAGGAGGCTGACCGGAAATAATTTCCGTTATAATCTGATAGATCCTGCGGAGATACGCGATCAGGAGGAGAAAAAAGCTTTGGTGAAATATCTGGCTGAACGGGGAATTATGCCTTTGAACCTAAACCGTAGGAGTGATGACGAGACCTTGTCGCAGCAGATCATCTATCCGGGTTTGGTGATGTATGACGATAAAACGGAAGTGAGCGTTAATTTATTGCAAAATATGCCGGGCGTAAGCGGCGACGATAATATCAATAATTCCGTAGAGGCTTTGGAGTATGAATTAACCAAAGCAATCCGGCTGATCACCCGCGAGGGGAAAAAATCGGTGGCCTTTCTTACCGGGCACGGCGAGTTGCCTTACGAAGAAGTGATGGACATGGCGAATACGCTGTTACATTATTATCAGGTGGATTTTGTCAGTCCCGATAGCCTGGCGGACGACCTTACCCGTTACGATGCTTTGATTGTGGCGCGCCCCACCGGGGATTTTCCGGAAAAGGATAAATATATTATAGACCAATATGTGATGAACGGAGGACGGGTGATGTGGTGTGTGGATGAAGTGGATATAGACCAGGAAGCTTTAGAAACCCAGGGAACTGCAATGGCTGTTTATCGCCCGCTGAATATAGAAGACCTTTTATTCCGTTACGGGGTACGTATCAACCCGGAGTTGATTCTGGACGGTAACGGCGTGTTGATTCCGGTGATGTCTGCCCATAACGGGGGAAATCCGGAATTTCGTCCGGCCAAATGGTATTATTCTCCTTTGTTGTTGCCTGCCGGGCGGCATCCGCTGACCAATGGAATTGCTCCGGTAAGAGCGGATTATGCCAATAGTATCGATACTGTCGGCGGGAACGACGGTTTAAGGAAAACAATCCTGCTGGCTTCTTCCCAATATACGGCGACGGCGAAAACACCTTGCCTGGTGTCGCTGGCGATTACCGGGGAGAAAATGACCGCGGAGAAGTTCAGGCATAAGCACAAGCCTATTGCCGTGTTGGTGGAAGGAAAATTCCGTTCTTTGTTCCAATATCGTAATATGGGAGATGTGTTAGACCGTCCGTTTAAAGGAGAGAGTGAATATAGCCGTACGATCGTGATTTCGGATGGAGATATGATCCGGAATAAGGTTTACGGAGTGGGGGAAAATGTTCGCCCTGTGCCGTTGGGTTATGACGAGTATAGCGGGCAGATGTACGGTAATCGTGATTTTCTGCTGAACTGCATTAATTGGCTATGCGACGATGATGGGTGGATGCAGTTGCGTGGGCGGAATCTGGCTTTCTATATGCTGGATAAAACCCGCTTGAAATCGGAACGTTCGAAATGGGAGATGATTAATTTGCTGGTTCCGCTGGCTTTTGTCGTAACCGGAGGAGTGGCTTTCGTAGGAGTGAGGAGAAGAAAATATCGAAAAACGGGCGATTGAAATGATATAGGCCGATAAAGCCCGACATGATAAAAAGCTGAAAACAAATCTTCGACGTTTTGTTTTCAGCTTTTTGCTTTTATAAATATCGTATAAACATTTTCATACAAATTTACGTATAGTCAGGCAGTCCGGTGGAGAATATAGTGAAAAAGAAAAGGGAGAAACAATCGAAAATATAATTCGGGGAAGGCTGGATAAATAGCTGTGAATTATTTTCAATATATTGGTTATTAATTTATTAAAATAGTGTAGGTAAATATTTTTCATTTTATGAAAAACAATATATAGTAGTTCGAATATTTTTTAACATTAGCAAACTCTCTTTGGACTGTGATTTCTTATTCCGGAGCATTGATTACTGAAATAGTGTTAAAAAATAAATAAACAGACTCTCATGAAATTGAAGTTATTTGTAATCGTCCTGATTGCTTTTTGGGGAATATCCTGTAATGGAAAAAAAGAAAGCTATCAGAATATAGTTCGTCCGGTCCGGGTGGTAAAAGTGGAATCCCTGGGAGCGGTAAAGAAAATATACACCGGAGTGGTACAGGCGGAAGAATACAGTAAGCTGGCTTTTAAAGTTTCGGGGCCGTTAATCGCCATGAATGTGGAGGCCGGACAGAAAGTGGAAAAGGGTACTGTGGTTGCCGTGGTCGATCCGCTCGATTATAATTTGCAATATGAAGCGAATAAAGCCGCTTATATCACCGCTAAATCGCAGATGGAGCGGAATAAAAAATTGCTGGCCATGCAGGCGATTTCTAAGCAGGATTACGAAATAGCGGAAGCGAATTTCATTAAGGCGAAATCGGCTTACGAAACTTCACAGAACACGCTGGGAGATACGAAGCTGAAAGCTCCGTTCAGTGGGTTTGTAGAGGAAAAATATGTTGAGAACTACCAGAAGGTACAGCCGGGAGAATCCATTATCAAGTTGGTGAATCCCGATAAGCTGGAGGTGGCTTTTATATTGCCCGAAACGGATGTAAGGCTGACCCGGGTGCCGATGAATGTGAGGGTTGAGTTCGATACTTATAAAGGGACCTGGTTTACTGCCGTGGTGAAAGAATTTGTGGATGCTTCCCCGGACGGTAGCGGTATTCCGGTAAAGCTGAAAATCACCGATCCCCGTTTTTCGAGGGATATATACAATATCTATCCGGGTTTTTCGTGTAAGGTGGTGTTGAGCATCGAACACGATGTAGCCGATAATTATATCGTTCCGTTGAGTGCTGTGTTTAAGGATTTGAAGACCAATCAGGTTTCCGTATGGCTTTATGAGGCTGCGACAAACACGGTGAAAAGGCAAAGGGTGGAAACGGAAGAGTTGCTGGGAACCGATAGTGTGATGATTAAATCGGGATTGAAAGACGATGATATGATTGTGGTGGCGGGAGTGTCTTATATCACCGAAGGACAAAAGGTGAAAGTCCTGAATTAATATGGTATTGAAAATCTGAAGATATGAATATAGCAAAGTATTCACTGGATAACCCGAAAGTCATTTATTTCTTTTTGGCGATCATGCTGATTGGCGGGGTGCTCTCATTCGAATCGCTGGGGAAGAAAGAGGATTCCCCGTTTGTCATTAAAACAGCCGTATTGATTACTAAATATCCCGGAGCTTCCCCGCAGGAGGTGGAAGAATTGATTACCGAGCCGATCGAAAGAGAGATTCAGACCATGCGGCGGGTACATAAGATTAAATCGGAATCTTATTACGGCATGTCGAAAATCAATATCGAGCTGAGTCCGGCTACGCCGCCGGACGAGATGCCGCAGATGTGGGACGAGTTGCGCCGTAAAACGTTGAATATACAACCACAATTGCCGCAGGGGGCATCGACGATCACCGTATCGGACGATTTTGGGGATGTGTTCGGAATTTATTTCGGATTGCCGGCAGACGAAGGGTTCAGTTATCACGATCTGCGAGAATGGGGACAAAAAATCAAAACCGATCTGGTGACGATCGAAGGCGTGCAGAAAGTAGCGCTGTTCGGAGAACAGGTGGAGGTGGTGAATGTGTATATTTCCATGTCGAAACTAGCGAATTCCGGCATTAACCTGAATACGGTGATACAGACGATTAAATCGCAGAACTCTTTGATCAACACCGGAGAAAAGAGAGCCGGGAGTATTCAGTTGAAGATTCTGGCAGAAGGAACATATAAGAACCTGAACGATATCCGTAACCAGTTGATCCCGACGGAGACCGGGCAGCAGGTGCGTTTGGGGGATATTACCGTCATTGAAAAGGGATATCTCGAGCCGCCGGGCACGCTGATCCGGGTGAACGGCAAACGGGCTATCGGAGTGGGAGTTTCTACTGCGCCCGATTATGATGTGGTAAAGGCGGGAGAACAGGTGCGTATCAAATTAAGAGAAATCGAAGAACGGATGCCTGTGGGGATCGAGATGGTGACGCTTTATCCGGAAGATCAGATCGCCAGGGAAGCTAACAACGGGTTTATCCTGAATTTGGTGGAATCGGTGGCGATTGTGATTTTTATCATACTGCTTGTGATGGGGGTACGTGCTGGGATATTGATCGGCAGTTCGCTGATTTTTTCAATCGGCGGTACATTACTGATTATGCTGTTTATCGGTGTGGGATTGAACCGTACTTCTTTGGCCGCTTTTATCATCGCTATGGGGATGCTGGTGGATAATGCCATTGTCGTGACCGATAATGCCCAGATTGCCATAAAAAGAGGGGTACGCCGGCGTCAGGCATTGATCGACGGGGCGACTATTCCGCAATGGGGCTTGTTGGGAGCGACCTTAATTGCCATTTTTTCGTTCCTGCCGCTGTATCTGGCTCCCTCATCAGTGGCCGAAATGATCAAGCCGTTGTTTATTGTGCTGGCGGTGTCGTTGGGATTAAGCTGGATATTGGCTTTGACGCAGACCACTGTGTTTGGAAATTTTATTTTGAAAGACCAGAGGGATACTTCCGGGAAAGATCCCTATGATACGAAATGGTATAATAAGTTCGGAAAGATTCTTTGCACGCTGATCCGCTACAAAGTGATTACCTTATTGGTGATGGTCGGATTGTTTGTGTTGTCGCTGGTCGTGATGGGGCTGATGCCCCAGAATTTCTTTCCGAGCATGGACAAGCCTTATTTCCGTGCCGATTGTTTCCTGCCGGAAGCTTATAGTATCCGGGAAACCGAGCGGGATATGGACGAGATACAGAAATTCCTGTCGCAACAGGAAGAGGTGGTGAATGTTTCGGCCACTTACGGTTCGTCCCCTCTGCGTTATTATCTGGCAAGTACCTCGTTCGGGCCGAAATCGAACTTTGCCAATTTGCTGGTGGAAGTGAAGGATAAAAAATATACGGCGGATGTGGAAGACCGTTTGAATGAATATGTCCGGGAGAATTATCCGAATATATTGATCCGTTCCTCTTTGTTTAAACTATCGCCTGCCGTAGAAGCCAATATAGAAATCGGTTTTATCGGGGAAAATATCGATACGCTGACCACTTTGACCGAACGGGCGATGACCATCATGCGGGATTGTGATATGGTGACCGATGTCCGTAGCAGCTGGGGGAATAAAGTGCCGGTGTGGGAACCTGCTTTTTCGCAGGAACGCGGGCAAAGGCTGGGAATCACCCGGCAAGCTGTGGCTTATGCTTTAAAGATTGCAACCAATGGCTTATCGTTGGGGGATTACCGGGAAAAAGACCAGTTTATGCCGATTTTATTGAAAGAGGAGAATTTGGATGTATCGAGTTTGGATAATATGAAGACTTTACCCGTGTTTTCACCTTCGGGATTTGCTGTGCCCTTATCGCAGGTAGTGGATAGTTTTGCCTTTGATTATAACTACAATGTAATTAAACGCTATAACCGGGAAAGGGTGATGATGGCACAATGCGATGCCCGGAGGGGTGCGAACGCTATGGCCGCTTTTTCGCAAGTGTGGACGGCGGTAAAAGACATGGATTTACCTCAGGGATACCGGATAAAAATATTCGGGGAAGACGAGAGCCAGGTGGAATCCAATCAGGCTTTGGGAGAAAATATGCCATTGACTTTCATCTTAATATTTATCGTATTGCTCTTCCTGTTTAAAACCTACCGGAAGCCGACCATCATATTGCTGATGGTGCCCCTGATTTTTATCGGAGTGGTGTTCGGATTGCTGATTACCGGAAAGATGCTTGATTTTTTTGCGATACTGGGTGTGTTGGGATTAGTGGGGATGAACATTAAGAATGCGATTGTCTTGGTGGATCAGATCGGTATAGAGGAGGCCAAAGGATTACCCCGGCTGGAAGCGATCATTCAGGCGACTAAATCGAGAATCGTACCTGTGGCTATGGCTTCGGGAACGACCATATTGGGTATGCTGCCTTTGTTGTTCGATGCCATGTTCGGCGGTATGGCGGCTTGTATCATGGGGGGCTTACTGGTGGCGAGTTTGCTGACAATTTTTGTATTGCCTGTGACTTACAGCTTGTTATTTAAGGTGAAGGCGGACGAAATGCCGGAGCCGGGAAATGAAGAATAAACCGGTTAGAATTGGAAAACATTGGAATAAATAAAAAAATATGAGAAATATATACCTGACTTTGTTCGTAAGCCTATGGGCGGGGCTGGCAAGTGCACAGCCGTTATCGGTGGCAGAATACCGGATGAAAGTATTGAATTACAACCAGGATATAAAGACTTCGCAGGAAGCAGTGAAATCGGCATTGTATTCATTGAAAGGCATAAAAACCGGATTTTTTCCGAAATTGGATGTTACCGGAAATTATTCCTATCAGATAGAGTCATTGGAATTTTTTCCGGGCACCGACCTGAAACACGACAACTACGGGGTAGAGGCCGGATTGGTACAGAATATATATTCCGGCAGTGTTGTCCGTAAGCAATACGATGCGGCGAAATTACAGCATGTCATTGCTCAATTGGGGGTGGAGTACACCGTGGATAACCTGATTTATGCCGCCGATGTAAATTATTGGACGGTGGTGGCGAACCGTGACCTTTATCAGGTATCGCAACGATTTGTGGATATTGTCGGTGAACTGTACGGGATTGTAAACAAGCGATTTGAGGAGGGGGCTATCAGTAAAACCGATGTACTGATGGTGCAAAATCGTTTAAAAGAAGCTGAATTGCAACAGAATACCAATGCCATGAATTATAAAACCGCTATGCAATCCCTGAATATCATGATGGGGGGGGAGGCTACGGCTGAAGTGGCGTTAAGCGATTCCATTCAACAGGAGATACAACTGCCGGAACAACTCGATTTGGAAAAAGCCCTTGAAAAAAGAGCGGACTATCAGACTGCTTTGATGAATATCCAACTGGCTAAATTGCAAACCGGAATGGTAAAATCTAAATATTTGCCCCAACTGGCAGTGGGAATTAAAGAAAAGTACGGGACGACTTTAATCAATATCGACGGATCTGCCAATTTTTCGACAATCGCTTATGCACAATTGAATATTCCGGTATTTCATTGGGGGGAACGCCGGCAGAATGTAAGGGTAAGCCAGACGCAGGAGGAAATCAAAGAACTGGAACGTAGTAAATTACGGGATCGGGTAAACCAGGAGCTGAATAAGGCGTGGACGAATGTCACCGAAATTGCTAAAAAATTGGATATTGTGTACTCTTCATTGGATATTGCCAAAAATACGTTGATATTAAACACTTTTAGCTATAATGAAGGTAGATTGCCGATTTTGGATGTGCTGTCTGCACAGGTGAGCTGGTTACAGGCTTATACGAATGTAGTCTCTGTAAATTACCAATATAAGGTGGCTTTGGCAGAATATGTAAAAGCTTTGGGAGATGCCCGAGTGGAAGGAGAGTAGGGAAAGGAAAATGAATTACCTGATATTTTTATTTAAAGCGCATCTTCTGTTAAAAAGGATGATGCAATTTGTATTTAGAAAATTCCGGCTGTTATAAATATCCGAAAAGCTGTTTTTAATCTTTGTTTATAAGGCAAAAGACGGTGTTGGGATTAGGAGAGAATGGAAAGTGTTTTTATCTATTTTATCTAAAGTGTTGATTTACATATAATTGCCTGTCTGAAAATGACTTTGTTAGGAATATTTCCGGGGATAACGGAACAAGATCGCCAATAAAGCGATGAAACCTAAAAGCATCGGATAGTATAAATATTGAATGATAGACAAAGGAGACAGTGAAGCCAGTCCCGCTGCAATCAGAATCTGTGCCCCATAGGGTATAAGTCCCTGTACAAAACACGAGAACGTGTCGAGAATACTTGCGGATTTACGCAGGTCGATGCCGAAACGTGTTGCTATGTCCTTGGCAATAGGTCCTGTCGTAATGATCGCTATCGTATTGTTGGCCGTACAGAGATTCGCCAGGCACACTAATCCGGCGATACTGAGTTCTCCGGCCCGTTTTGAATTGACATGCCGGGTAAGCCTTTCAATGATATAATCCATTCCGCCGTTATACCGGATCAGTTCGAGCATTCCGCCTGCTAACAACGTGATAATAATTAATTCGCCCATGTCGGTTATACCTGTACCCATTGCAGCGAAATAACCGAAGAAATCGAATCCACTCGTTAAAATACCGATGATTCCCGTGACGACAAGTCCTAAAAAAAGAACCAACATTACATTTATTCCGGCTAAAGCCGTTCCTAAAACGACCAGATAAGGAATGACTTTTACCCATTCGATGGAGCCGATTTGCGAAGGCGCCTGCACTTGTATGCCTGCAAATATATAATATATCAGCATGAGTACGGCAGCGGGCATAACGATCAGACTATTGACTTTAAACTTATCCTGCATTTTACAGCCTTGCGTTTTGGTTGCTGCAATGGTGGTATCGGAAATAAACGACAGATTATCGCCGAAGAACGCTCCTCCGACTACAATGGCAACCATAAAAGGCATGGCTACGGCTGTTTTGTCGGCAATTCCCACGGCGACCGGAGTAAGGGCGACGATCGTCCCCACCGAAGTGCCGATCGATAAAGAGATAAAACAAGCAGCTAAAAACATACCTGCCAGCAAAAGATTGTCGGGAAGAATATGCAGGGTCAGATTCACCGTCGCATCGATAGCTCCCATCGCTTTCGCGGATTGGGCAAAAGCTCCCGCTAAAATGAAAATCCAGATCATCAGCAGGATATTTTTGTTGCCTGCACCACCGGAAAAAAGAGAAACCCGTTTGTTCAGGGAAAGGCCGCGAGTCATGGCAATGGCAGCTACAGAAGAAATGACAAAAGCCACCGTGATAGGCACTTTATAAAAATCATTGACGATGATAGAAGTCACCAGATAAACGCCAAGAAAAATAAATAAAGGGACCAGTGCCCGGATCGAGGGCTTTGTTGTATTTTCCATGCTATTTGCAGATATATTCGGCTTTATATACGGCTTGCAAAGTTAATTGATTTTGTTTAATAATCAATCGACTTTGCTTGTATAGAAAGAATGAGATTTAACGGCAAGCCGGATTATTCAGTTCCAAATTGGTCATTTCAGATGTGATTGCAAACGGATAATCCGGATATTCATAAATGCTAAAGCGGGGTTCGGTAACTCCTGACGAATAGTTCCAGATAGATTGGTACTCCTTAACGTTTTCACCCATCGTTTCCAATTGCCGGAGATAGGCCGCAATGGATTTATTTTCTACGATATAAATCTCTTTCATTTGATCTATGATCGGACTGTGGCGGCGGCTTGCATCATGGTCGAATTTTAATATTCGTTTCCCCTCTGCAGTCATACCGACGGTGGTGAAAGTCATACTTTTCCCGATTGCAGGTAAGTTCAAAACATTCCGGTCAGTAGCGGCAAAAAGCAGATTGTTTTCTTTGAGAAATGATCTTAATTTTTTACCTAAAGGACGTTCATTGCAAATGATTTCGTCGAGTTCTGCTAACTTGTCCGCAGGCACCTGTCCGAATATCTTTTCTTCATACTGCTCTTGCAGGGAACGGCTATTGGGGGTAAAAACCGCATAATTTTCACGGAATCCCTTCACCGAAAAAGTATAATAACAAATAACTCCTACCGAATTTAGGATTTGGCGTAGTTTAGCCGTATGTCCGCGCCGGGAAGCTGCAACCGTATAAACCAGTTGGTTGGTAATAACCCAGCCTGCGGCAATGATGGCCTCGATGGCCTTTTTGGCTTCGGGGGTAACCTCCAAAGGAGATTGGAAATGAGTTTGTATGATAAATTGCTGAATACCGATCGCAGAAGCCTTTTCCTTGAATTCTTTAAGGATGGCCACTAATTCGTCGGTGATACGCATGGGCAGGTAGGCAGGCAGGCGGGAACCCAGGCGCACCCGTTGCAATTCGGCATACTTTTTTCCTTCCGGGCGTTCCGCATTGGCTTTCTGTTTCCGTAAGGCCATTTTATAAACAGCCTCTAAAATTTTTCGCAAGGTCGCGTTTTGGCTCATGAAGGCGTCTCCTCCGGTAATCAATATATCCCGAAGTTGGGAATCTTCTTCAAAATAGCGCATCAGGTTACGTAATTTTTTCTCCCAGGTTTCTTTGGGTTTCAAGGCTTCGAAATCGAAATTCAACCGTTCGCTCTGGAAATCATACATCCGTTGGCAGGATGCACACAGGCCTCCGCAAGCACGTCCCATAGAATCGGGAATTAAAATAGCTACTTCCGGATAACGGCGATGTATATTGTGTCCTTCCGGTAAAAGCCAGCCGGCGGCGTTGGGGTGGCCTGACACAACAATATCCTCCTTTTCCCAGGCTACGATCTGACCGTAGGTGTCTATTAATTCCGGCGAATAAAGAATATAAGAACGAATGGCTGCATCGTCGTAATCGTCCGCTCCGGTATTTAATAACGAAAGGTAATAGGGAGTGATGAAAAAGGGCATCCCTTTTTTCCGGGCTTGCGCCAGTAATTGCATCGTTTCCTCTGAAAGCGTATTCCCCAAAAAGAAATTTAATTCCGTCGGACTTTTTATCGCCATAGCTAAATGAAAGCGGCTACTGTTCCACCACTCGGAAACAAGAGCATATTTCTCTTCCTCTGTAGCCCCTTCCGGGAATAGATACTTGGAAGTCGTCGCTTTTTTACGCTCGATCTTTTGTATCAATCCTATAATAATCCGTTCTTTGTTTTTTTCCCGGATTGCATTGACCGCTTCATCTAATCCGCTGGGCCAGCGAAGCATTTGCCGTTTCAGCAAACTTTTATCCGGACAAGGCCCCATCGGGTCGGTTAATATCTTAAACTGATAAAATAAATCGATAAAAAGATCGGGAGACACTGCTTCCGAAAGTTCTTTCCGAAGAAAAGCCCGGAAAAGACGGATCGTATTTACAGCGAAATTTGTACCCGTGGACAATTCGGACACTTCGACACCGTCGTTTTCAATTAAAAGGTAAAGCCGTTCCTTGGCTTCTTGGGGTGTCGTTTCTGTTCCCGCTTCCGTAATCCATGCGCATAGACTTTTTTTGAAATGTGTTATATCTTGGCTTTCTTTTGCCATTTTCCCTAACAGAGGAAAAAATTGGTTGAATAAATTGTAAAGTTGGGAATTGTCAAATTGTAACACATCTCTTTTGGTCATACGCCTCTCATTTTTAATAAATTAAACTAATATTCTGTCACTTGTTTACAAATATAACATTTTTACGCAAAAAATGAAGAAAAGTAGTTTTAAAACATCTTAATAAGTCCTTATATCGCCTGAAATGGATTCTTTTGAGAATAAGGCATAGACGAGGGGGCTATTAACAAAAGATTTGAAAAATAGGCTATTTTATTGAATCAATTGGGAGAGTTTAGGTATTTTGATTGTCAATAATTAATTAAACAAGGAGGATGTTTTTACGCTTCCCTCTTGATTTTTATATTATGTATATTATTTAACGCGTTGAAGTTCTGAATATAATATTTTTGTTTCTCCTGCTCCAGGGAATTCTTTTATAGTAAATATTAAAGTTGTGTCTGTGAAATGGTATAAAATAGCACCTGCATATGCGATACTTGGTTTTAAGATAATACCTCCTATTTGTGTTCGAATATGAATATCTTTATCTTCTGGGGTATTACCTCCAATTTCAACATAAAAAGTTCCTTTTTCAATTAACTCATCCCTTCCACAATCTCTAATACAAATTAAACTGCTATCCTTGCCGAAAATGGTGTAATTATTTCTTCCACATTCTTCATAAGTGACATTTTCAATCTTTTTAAATTCCGGATCATATCCTAAACGACTGAACTTCCATGTACCGATAACGGCATTAAAAATTTCTTGTTTTGAATACTTTGTACTTAAAGTTGTTGGATCATCTTTTTCGCAAGAGAAAAAAGAAAATAACAGAATTAGAGTTATTAATTGTTTCATTCTTTTAGAAAGATACTATTTTACACGCTTAAGTTCCGAGTACATGTTTGGTATATCACTTTGAGGAGTATGGTAACTAACATTCGAAAATACTAGCGTAGAATCAGTATAATTGTATAATATAGGATTACCATATCGCATGTTTGGGTATAAAATAATTCCACTTCCTTTGGTCGCGATCCAAAGATTATCTTTAGAAGTAGGGTCACCGATTTGAATACAGAAAGAACCTGTTTCAACTAATTCAAGCTCTCCACAATCTCTAATGCAGGTTAAAGTACTGTCTTGTTCGAAAATGGTGTAATTATTTCTTCCACATTCTTCATATGTAATATTCTCAATTTTTTTAAATTCCGGATCATATCCTAAACGACTAAACTTCCAAGTACCAATAACGGCGTTAAAGATTTCTTGCTTTGAATATTTTGCACTTAGGGTGTCAGGTTCGTCTTTATCGCAGGAAAAAAACGATAGCAATAAAATAAAAGAAAGTATTTTTTTCATATTGTTGTTTTTATTTGACACAAAAATATACAAAATGAATTATTAAGCAAGCCACTTTGGACAAACATTGCCACATCTTTCAAATTAGCCTTACTATTTTCGTTGTGTATTAATATTTTAAATAGTTCATATATGACACAATTAAATTTCAAGGGGATCGTGCGTAGCACGTCCCCTCAAAACAACTCCGACGGTACTTGTGAGGAAATCATTAACCTGCGTTTACGTGACGGTTCGTGGCGGGCTGTCGGAAAGAAACAGTCTATTATAGAAGGAGTGGACTATGAAAAGGTTTATGTCCATAAGTATGGAACTTTTGAGAACTTTATCGGGCTAAAGGACGGTAAGGTGTTCTGGTTTGCTTCGCGAGAGGGTAACAAGATTGTTACTAAAAATCAGGAAATCTGTAAGGTTTCAGGGAAGGTTGAGTTTAGCCAACTTAACAACATCTTATTAATTAAAAGTGATGATTTTATCACAAAGGCAGTGTTCGAAGATGAGGCGTATAATATTGCCATTTTTGAATTGCCGGATATTCCTGCCTTGGGGATTTTGTTAGTAGATAATATAATATCCGACAAGAACGAATTCATCCCCCTTGACATCCACACCGACAAATACGAAGAAATGCAAGCCGCCCGTGAAATGATCCGGGGCTTAATCAACAAAGAAAAATCCAAGTATCTCGATTACATGGAAGGGTATGTATTCCTTTGTACTACTTATCAGTTGTTTGACGGTACAGAAACCAAACCCTCTACCCCTATATTGGTAAAGGTTGGTGAATATGTTCCGGGATTGATTGGAGCCGAATCAGAGCCTCAATACGACAGTAGTGATTTAAACATAACTGCTCGCATCCGTGTCCGTAATATGAATTTGTATCAATTGCGGGTAAAGGTGGTAAACGATCTTCCGGAGGAATACCGGGATATGATTACAAAGGTCAATGTTTACGCAACTCCTGCCCATTCCTTCTATGATATGGATAAAATTTACCCGGAACGTGTAAAAGAAGAAGCCATAGCGAAAGACCATGCAGTGGTAATGGAAAAAGAACTAAAGCCGGAAGATGTAGAGAAGCTTTTGTTTTTCAGGGTAGGTAGCGTAGATGCAATGGAGAAATCTTCTGAAATGATAACGGTAAAGAATGAAGCACTCACAACAAACGAAACGATGCCTGTTGATGCAAGTGGGTGGATCAACACTACCGGGAATATGTTTGTGTATAATAATCGCCTGCATCTGTATAATACCTTGCAAAAATTGGTGGAGAGCCGAATGTTAGGCTATTCATGGCAGGTAAGGAAAAGTTTCGATCAAGAGGGAGAGCTCCGCGAAATGACCGCTTTTGTGTATTTGAAAGTGAATGGGAAAAAGTTGGTGATGAGGTATGATTGTATGTGTACCGCCAAAACCAGTTTCATTGTGGAATTCCCTCAGGTATTAACTTTTCCGGATTCCCGGGCTTATCAGATCGACTTTTACGACCGTCACCATGATTCTACCCCTGTTACCGTAAAATTAAAACCTTCGGCTACCTATAATTTTGCTTTTGGTTTTCCGGTAAAGACCGAAGTCCTAATGAATGTCGGAACATCCCAGCCTAAATTTCCTGCTATAATTAATCAAGTCGGAGACACAATGAACCTGATCGTCTCCGAAGCCGCCAATCCTTACAACTTCCCCCCTGAGCACTCTTACCTGATGCCGGGAGAGATTATAAACCTTGCTGTGAATACCGAACAGATTTCAACCTCCCAGGTGGGACAGTTTCCCTTGTATATATTTACGACGGAGGGAATATATGCCTTACAGGTTGGTGACGGGAAGGTATTATATAGTAATGTAATTCCTATTTCAGCAGAGGTGGCAGTGAAAGGTAGTGATGTTCTACCGACTAAATATGGAGTGATATTTGTAACGGATAAAGGTTTGAAATTGATTTCCGGACAAGAAGTTATTGATTTTTCGGAGCCTATAGACGGAGCTATTGATATGAATGTGCGTAATAGTCGGAAATATGTTTCTTATAATAATACACCGGGTTTATATAGCATATTGCCTTACCTTAGTGCGGTTCCATTCTCTGAATACAGTCAGAATGCAGTAATGGGATATGATATTACAGAAAATGAAGTAATAGTATCGAATCCTGATTATAATTATTCCTATGTATTCAGCCTGAAAACAAATACATGGCATAAGATTACCGAAGTATTTTCGGATTTTAACCGTTATTTGGGATTACAGAGCTATGAGGCCGGAGCGGTTTCGGCAAAAGCTTCGATATGGATTAATTGTTCTGTAAGCCCTGGACAGACAGTGAAATTTACCAGTGCTGTCAGTTTGCCGAAACTTAAGTTTGATCCCGGTGTGTTGAAGGTAAGCATTGGAATGCCGGGTGGAAGTTCTGAATTGTTTTCCTTTGAAGTGGATGAAACGATGGATTTGATGAATTTACTTATCGAGCGGATTGATGTGCCGGAACGATACTTTAAAATGGTGGTGGATGAGCGTAAGGTTTATACTATAATGCCTTATACTGCTTTGATTTTGGAACATTCTATGTTTCCGGATACCCAATATTATCCCTTTGTTGCAGAAGAAAGAGAGCTTCCTGTGGCATCGGAAGGTGTTGGTGAAACTTTTTCAATCAGCTTGGACGGCCGGGAGTTTTCGCACATAACAGATGGAACGGAAACGATAAGTAGTATCGGGGTCATGATTGGCGATTGGATAAAGAGCCTGAATTTGGGATATGAGGTACAACTGGAAGATGATTCGGTAAGAATTATTGCACAGCCGGGGAGTGAGGGAAATAATGGGAAACTGTCGTGTATTGCGTCTCCTCATGTATCTTTGAATTCTTCGGATTTTAAAGGTGGAGCCGATGTTTCAACTAAACAGAGGGTATGTGATATTCGAAAGGAGCAGGATGAGCCTATCCTTACCTATTTCCAGACACGCCCCATTTCTTTGGGGTCCTATGGATTTACAAAATTACGCCATACTGCAATAAGGGGAGAATTTAAACCGATACCGGGACAAAGTAATAGCTTTTTTATTACGGCTTCTGATAACCTGATAAAGTGGACAGGTGTTTTGAGACAATGTTTTATGTCTTCGGTTTCTCATGTGGTTTTACCGCAGAATCCTTATTCTTTCCGTTATTTTGTGATTGCCGGTGGGGGATATGTCAATCCCGGGCATACACTTAGTTTGGTAGAGTTTGAAGGTGAAAATAAGTTTGATAACAGGTTGAGGTAGTGTGGATATTGTTTTGTTTCTGGAGACTAAAAACAGGTTATAAATCAATCGCCGTTTCTATTTGAGTTTCTATAAAAATAAAAACCGTTGAAGGTCAACGGTTTTTATTATTTTCTGTGTGATTCAGGCGGGATTCGAACCCACGACCTACGGCTTAGAAGGCCGTTGCTCTATCCAGCTGAGCTACTGAACCGAGGTTTGCTGTTTTGCGGTGCAAATATACGGCATAATATTTGTTCGACAAATTTTTGTAAGATTTTTTTCTTAGATTTTTAACAAAGGAGAGGAATATGTAATTAATACATTGGTGTCTTGATTGTTATAAGTGAAAATTGAAGATCGGAATGTATGTTTGTAAAAGAAAAGCAATATTTTTAATAAAAACATGATTTTTAGAAATAAAGTTGTATTTTAGCTTGATAATATAAGCAAATGAGAGATGGGATATGAAGATGTGTTTTGTTGCAGGGAACCAATGTCCTGTCTGAATTATAGGGCTGAATGTCGTGTTTATTTTAAGCAGGAGGTGTTGGGGGCAGGGGAGCGCTTCGAATATCAGGGTACGAGCGATATTTGTATGTTGTTTGTGCTTTCGGGAAGGCTTTCTGTTTTGGAACAAGAGAAAAGACAGGTGTATATTGAAGCAGGAGAAATGGTCGTTCTGTCATCTCTGGCGAAACAAGAGGTTGTGTGTGAACTGAATGCAGAATTCATTTGGTTTATGACCGATTATTTTAAAGATTTTAGTGCGAAGTTGATCCGTGATCTTGAAGAGGATTGTAGTAAAATCAATTATCGTTTCAGTAAATGGCCTATTCGAAAATCTTTAAATTCTTTTCTGGAACTATTGAGGTGTTATCTGAAAAATGGATTGGTTTGTGGGTATTTGTTGGAGGAAAAGCGTGAAGAGTTGTTTATCTTGTTGGATGCTTATTATACGCGGAGTGAATTGGCCTCGTTTTTATATCCGTATGTTGTGATTAAAGATTCGGATTTTAAGAAAATGGTTTTATTGAATTCACTTAAGGCAAAGGGAGTTCCTGAACTTATCGACTTATGTGGATATACGGCAGGTGGGTTTAAGAAGATGTTTAAGGAAGTTTTTGGCGGATCGATCTATCAGTGGATGTTGCAACAAAAGGCAGAAAAACTTTGTTACAGATTGACAGAAGACGATGTGAATCTAAAGGCTTTGATCGATGAGTTCGGATTTTCATCTCCTGCTCATTTTACGAAGTTTTGCAAAAAATGGCTTGGAAAAACTCCTACACAATATATGGAGGAGGTAAAGAGCAAGCGTGGACAAATCAATATATGAATTCAGGTTGCGGTATGAGCTCAGGAGATATAGATAAATCGGATTTAAAGAAAAGGTTTTGTTATATAGAACTGGAGGTAGGGAGTGAGCTCGAGAGAAAAGATTTTAAAGAAAACCATTATATTCTGTTTTTCCTTTCGGGAAAGGTAGAAGTGATTTATTTTGGATCGCGTCCACAGCTTATTGAAGGGGGGAATATGGTGTTTTTGGGGCGTTTGGTAGATTGTGTGATTAAGGCATTGGAGCCTGTGCGTATGATCGTTTTGACGTTTGATGATTTGGCCAATGCTTGCGATAAGATTACTCTTCAAAATTTGGTTCCTATTTCTTCTTTGTTAAAATATGAGTTTGATAAATTGGAAATTCGTCCTCCTTTGGATAAATTTTTAGATTTAACAATGATCTATTTGCAAGATAAAATTTCTGGAGTATATTTGTGGGTAGAGAAGCAAAAGGAGTTGTTTATCTTGTTGCGTACTTATTATACTTCAGAAGAACTTGCAATGTTTTTTTATCCGTTAGTCGGTAAGAATATCGATTTTAAGAAGATGGTATTCGATAGTTATACGAATGTAGGAAGTATAAAAGAATTTGCGGATAAGAGTGGATATAGTCCAGTAGTTTTTCAGCGTCGTTTCAAGGAAGTATTTGGAGAAACGGTGTATCAATGGATGCAAAGACAAAAAGCCGAGCATATCAAGCACCGTTTAATGACGGAGGAGGTGAATCTGAAGGAGCTGGCAGAGGAGTTCGATTTTGCTTCAGCAGCTCACTTAAATAAGTTTTGTAAAATATGGTTTGGCATGTCTCCTTCGGAATTGAGGGAAACTTTATTGCTGAAAAGAAATTTGAAATAAGAATTAAATATATAAGAAATTGTGTTTTTTATATAATTTGGGATTAAATCAGAATTAATATATTTGCAATATCAGAAATGATAAAAAAGAAGGATGATTACCGTTTAGACAATCTTCTCTCAGATATCCGTCCGGATAGTCGTAATAGGAATATACCAATACATACATACACACAACATACACAACACTCCAGTCGAACGGTAGTCTCCTTCTTTTTTTCTTCTTATAAAATCATGCTAAATGTAAGGACAATTTATTGAATAATGAAATAAAATAAATAATATTTTGTTAATCTGTTTTTATATTGTTTTATGAATGTTTTTGGTCTGTGAGTCGGGTGTATGATGTTGATAATTAGTAGTTATTGGATGATGTAATGAGAGAAGTTTATGAAGCATAACTGGAAGCCCGGAACGATGATTTATCCCTTGCCTGCCGTATTGATCAGTTGCGGTGGCATGCCGGAAGAATATAATATTTTTACGGTGGCCTGGACGGGCACAATATGTACAAATCCTCCGATGTGCTATATCTCAATTCGTCCTGAACGATATTCTTACGGTATTATTAAGAAGAATATGGAGTTTGTGATCAATCTTACGACAAAGGATATGGCGTTTGCTACCGATTGGTGCGGAGTGAGGTCGGGGAAGGATTATAATAAGTTCGAAAAAATGAAGCTTACGCCGGGAATGTCTGCTGTTGTGCATGCTCCAATTATAGAAGAGTCGCCGATATGTATCGAATGCCGGGTAAAGGAGATTATTCCTTTGGGATCGCATGATATGTTTATAGCCGAGGTTGTAAATGTGCAGGCTGACGATAAGTATCTGAATCCGGAAACGGGAAAACTGGAATTAGACAAAGCGAATTTGTTGGTATATGCTCATGGGGAATATTTTGATATAGGCCAGTTTATCGGGCATTTTGGCTGGTCGGTAAGAAAAAAGAAAAAATCCTGAAGTATTCTTCAGGATTTTTTTGTTGTTCAACAAGGATTCGAACCTTGACTAACAGGACCAGAATCTGTTGTGCTGCCATTACACCATTGAACAGTGTACGTCGTTTTTTTTGACGGCACAAAAATAATGTTTTTTTTAATTTCAGCAATATATGGAATGAAAAATATATAAGTTTTTTAAAAATGAAGGAATATAGAAGATAAAGGGAATTAGAGAGAGGGAAAAAGAAACAGCCTGGAAGATCTTTCCAGGCTGTGAAGTTAGATATAAACAAAATTAAGCTTGTTTTTGTTTTTCTTTATGAGCTGCTTCTGCTGCTCTTAATTGCTCTTCAGATTCTTTCGTAACTCTTTCGAGACGTCCCATGATGGAGAATATAAAGATTGCAGAGATTGCACAGCAAAAGATCAATATTCCCCAAGTGGTAACAAGGCTATATTTTTTCCAGAATATTCCGATGATACCCACTAAATAATTTCCAATGGCAGTAGCGGCGAACCAGCCTCCCTGCATCAGTCCTTTATATTTTGGGGGAGCTACCTTAGATACGAAGGAGATACCCATGGGGCTAAGGAAAAGTTCAGCACAGGTTAATACCAGATAGGTATTGATCAACCAATAAGGAGACACCATTTGATCGGTAGCCAGCGGAGTGGTTTCCACCACAGAAGGAGCAGGCAGACCAAATGAAGCTGCAAAGAGGATCAGGAATCCAAGAGCGGCAATAATCATCCCGATACCGATCTTACGGGGAGCGGACGGTTCTTTGTGTTTGCTGTTCAGCCAGCTAAAGAAGCCAACAAATACAGGTGTAAGCAGGATGATAAACCAGGGATTGAATTGTTGGAACATTTGCGGAGTGTAGGTTGTTTCCTGGCCTGCAAATTTATTCTGATAAACGAACCAAAGCAGGATGGCAAAGGCAGCTGCCATTACCCCTCCTAAAGGTTTTGTTTTTTTAGTACCTGTAATTAATAGGAAAATTCCATAGAATACAAATATGAAAGGAACGGTTCCTGCTAAAGAGAAAAGTAAGCCGGAAATTCCGGAGGTATGAGCTGTTGTGTAATCACGGGCAAAGAAAGTCATCGTAAGTCCGTTCTGGTGGAACGACATCCAGAAGAAAATCACCACGGCGAATACCAGGCCTAAAGCAATCAGACGTTCTTTGGTCTGTTTGGGAGTCAGTTCGATAATAATTGCATCCTTATCGCCTTTGCCTGCTGCTTTTTCTTTTTCTGTCGCATCGGCAGATTTATAGAATTTGCGGAATCCTGCGAAAATTGCCAATGAAACTACTAAGCTGATACAGGCAACACCGAAACCATATTGATAAGATTGGCAAAGGGTGTCGATATAGGTATGGGCAAATTGGGTAAGGCTTTCCATTCCGGAAATGGTTGCACCTTGTTCGGTAGCGAGAGAGGCAAGCTGGGTATAACCTGCCGAGCCTTCCGGAAGAGTACCATTGATTAATTGATTGGCCAGAGCCGGGATTTGGCTGTTATAGAACATGCCTGCCCCTTTCAGAATATAGTTGGAAATAGCTTCTGCCATGCTGGGGGCGAAGAATGCTCCGATATTGATACACATGTAGAAGATACTGAAAGCAAGGTCACGGTTAGGACTGTATTTAGGGCTATCGTAAAGATTACCTACAAGTACCTGTAAATTCCCCTTGAACAATCCTGTTCCGAGAGCTATCAGCCCTAAAGCGAAGAACATGGAAATGAGTCCATTACCGAAAGGGAATGCAAGCAGAGCGTACCCTAAGAACATGATCACTGTACCGATTGTAATGGTTTTTCCATAACCGAGATATTTGTCGGCTAAGAAACCTCCCAATACAGGTAGAAAATAAACGGCAGCAAGGAAGCCACCAAAAACTTGTCCGGTCAAAGCTGAATCCCAGCCGTAACGGGCCTGCAAATAAAGGGTGAATATTGCCAGCATCGTGTAGTAACCGAAGCGTTCTCCGGTGTTCGTCGCTGCCAGCACAAACAGCCCTTTAGGATGTCCATTTAACATAGTAGCATTTATTTTAAATGATTATTAATTCTGAATGGGAACAAATGTAAGAAATTTTCTTTATTTTTCGTCTTTAAATCGATTGTGTTGAAGAATGAAAAAGTTAAATAAAATTTTCAGAACGTCGGAAATTGCAGGAATAGATCAATATACGATTGAAAATGAGCCTGTCAGTTCGTTGGATTTGATGGAGCGGGCTTCGATGGCATGGACAAAATATTTTCAAGAAAAATTCGCAAACGATAGGGATGTGGCTGTTGTTGCCGGGAGCGGAAATAATGGGGGAGACGGTTTTGCTATTGCCCGTTTATTGAGAGCACTGGGTTGGAAGGTAATGGTTTTTCGGTTGATGACGGGAGGAAAGATGAGCATCGATTGCGAAACGAATTACCGGCGTTTTCTGGAGTGTGGAGGAGTAGTGACGGATGTCTCCGATATCGGCGATTTCAAGCCCGAATACGGATGTATTTTGGTCGATGCGATTTTTGGTTCGGGATTGAACCGGAAGATAACCGGATTGGCTGCAGAGGTTATTCGAAAAATGAATGCTTTGGGGCAGCAGGTGGTGGCGGTCGATATTCCTTCCGGGCTTATGGGGGAAGATAATTCCGATAATGATCCTTCGGTTATTGTGGAGGCGGATTATACTTTTACTTTTCAGTTTCCGAAGCTTGCTTTTATGCTGGCAGAGAACGATCGTTATGTAGGTGAGTGGAGTGTTTTGGATATCGGCCTGCATCCGGCTGTGATTGCAGATCAGCCGACATCCTACTATTATATACAGTTTGAGGATGTTGCCGACCGATTGCCCCGACAACAAAAATTTGCTCATAAGGGTACGAATGGCCGTGGTTTGCTGGTGGCCGGCGGTTATGGGATGATGGGAGCGGCTGTTTTGGCGGCTAAAGCCGCTGTCCGGTCGGGGGTGGGGCTGTTGTATTGCCATGTGCCGGTGGCAGAGAAGAATGTTATCCATATTGCTGTTCCGGAGGCTTTGATCGATCTCGACCAGTCGGATGGTCGTTTTTCAGGAATACATCATACAGAAAAGTATGATGCGGTGGCTATCGGGCCGGCTATCGGAAAAGGACCTGAAATGGTGGAGGGGGTGAAACAATTGCTGACCGATTGGAAGGGGACGACTATTATCGATGCCGATGCTTTAAATATTCTTTCCGAACATAGAGAGTTACTCAGTTTGCTTCATGAAGGATGTATCCTTACGCCCCATGTGAAAGAATTCGAGAGATTGACAGGAAAATGTCGAAATGATTTTGAGAGATTAAATAAATTGAGCACTTTTGCAAGTCAATATAAGGTGTGCGTGATTTTGAAAGGTGCGCATACAGCTATTGCTTCTGCCGAAGGGGACATTTGTTTTAATATGAGCGGTAATCCCGGAATGGCTAAGGGCGGTGCGGGAGATGTGCTGACAGGAGTATTGCTGGGATTGGCTGCCAACGGTTTACCACCGTTGGAGGTGGCTTTGGTCGGGGTTTTTGCTCATGGATTGTCAGGGGACATTGCTGCGAAAGAGTGGGGAATGAGAGGGATTTGTGCAGGTATTCTTGCGGAAGGGATGGGAAAAGCCTGGAAAAAGTTAGAAAATAAAGTATAATTTATAATTTGACCGAAATTATGATGAAGAAAGTTGTTTTGATATTCGGATTGACGGTTTTAGTGGGACTGACTGTCATCGCACAGAAAAAGAGAGAGAATCTCACTACTCCGGTGAATGTAAATTATTGTTTGCCTAAAGTCGCCTATGAAGTGAAAGTGACTTTGGAATGTACGGAATATACTCCGGGGCCTTATCGGAATTATGCAGAGAAGGAACTGGGACAGAAGCCGGAGATTACAGAATATCAGGAGAGATGGAATATTAAAAATATTGAAGTAAAGCCTCAGGCGATTCCTGACGAAAAGGCTGTATATTCTGTTTCAGCCAGCGGGGATTATCAACCTATCCTGTTGCATTTGAGTGCGGAAGGTTTTTTAGCAGGGGTGGCTGCCGGGCAGAGCGGTGTTTTTAACGAATTCGAAAAGGCCAAGTATGTAAGTGAAGCGCAGAAACAAGCTACTGCGATCGATATTATTAAGTTTAACACTTATAATAATTTAAAAGAGGTACTGGATACCAATTATACTTATCAAGAGGTGGATGGTGAGATGAAGAAGATTTGGGACCCGATTATCCGTTATGCCCCTAAGACCGAAAAAGATAATGTAAAAGAGGCTGTCAGTGAAATCTATCGTATCCGTTCCGAACGGGTGAAGTTGCTGGGAGCAGAGAATAATGTGCCCGACGGCAAGTCTCTTGCTATTATATTGAAAGAATTCGACCGGATGGAGCGTGATTATTTATCCTTGTTTTTAGGAAAGAAAGAGACCCGGAAAATAGTGAGGAGTTTTACTGTAGTTCCGGAGAAGAGCGGTGAGCCGGTGGTGGCTTTTCGTTTCACGGAGGAGAAGGGGATTTCCGCTGCTAAAAATGTTACGGCACAGGCTTATGTGCTGAAGGTCGATAATGTGATTGTGCCTGCTTCAAAGCCTGTGTCCGGTGAAAGTTCGGAGGCAGCCATATATTACCGTGTTCCTGCGACTGCCGATTTGTTGTTGATGAAAGGCAATGAGGAGTTACTCCAGATGAAAGCGATTATTCCGCAGTTGGGAGAGATTAAGAAATTTCCCCTCAATGTTATAGCCAATGACGGGTTATTCCTGGAGTTTTATCCGGAATACGGTGCTTTGAAAAATATTGGAAAAAAATAATTAGGGAACTAAAAGATATATTATAATACCAGAGTAATGTCGTGGTGGAGTAACCGGTACGGGGAATTTTTAAGTTGGCGGGTGCGTCACATCAAAGAAAGGACTTTTATATTAATCCTTAGTCTGTTGGTGGGAATTGTAACCGGATTGGCCGGAGTGTTTCTGAAAAATTCAGTACATTATACTCATCAGTTTTTTACTGAGCGTTTACAGGTTGATAGCGGTAGTTTGTTGTTTTTTATCTATCCGTTTATCGGTATCTGGCTGACTTCTTTATTTGTGCGTTATTTTGTACGGGAGGACATCAGCCACGGGGTGACGAAGGTTTTATACGCTATTTCCCGCCAAAATAGTATTATCAAGCCCCATAACAATTACTCGTCCATGATCGCCAGTACCATTACGATCGGTTTCGGTGGATCGGTAGGTACGGAGGCCACTATCGTTTTAACGGGAGCTTCTATCGGTTCCAATCTCGCCCGCTTTTTCCGAATGAATTATAAGGTGATGACCCTGATGATCGGGTGCGGGGCTGCGGGAGCCATTGCCGGTATTTTTAAGGCTCCTATTGCCGGAATCGTGTTTACGCTCGAGGTGCTGATGCTCGACCTGACTATGGCTTCTTTAGTGCCTTTGATGATTTCGGCTATTTCTTCCTATGTGATTGTTTATTTTTTGATGGGAGAAGGCGTTGTTCTGGAATTTGCCGTTCATGAGCATTTTGCGCTGGCTAATGTACCTTATTACATCTTGTTAGGTGTTTTTTGCGGTTTGATCTCCGTTTATTTTATTCGTACTAATATCCGGATCGAGAAGTTTATTACCGGGATCAAGAATCAGTTTAAACGGATTTTGATCGGTGGTGCTTTGTTAGGGTTATTGATTTATATTTTCCCGCCGTTATACGGAGAGGGTTATACTTCGTTAGAGGCGTTATTGACAGATAATGCCGACACTTTACTGAACAATACTTATTTTTTCGATTTCCGAGATTATGCGTGGATTGTTTTGGTTTACGTTGTCGGTCTGGTGTTTATCAAGGTGGTCGCAACAGCTTTGACGAACGGTAGCGGTGGTGTAGGCGGTGTGTTTGCTCCGAGCTTGTTTACCGGAGGGGTTACCGGATTTCTGATAGCTTCCCTTATTAATATGACGGGGATTGTGTCTGTCCCGGTAAGTTATTTTGTATTGGCAGGAATGGCAGGGGTTATGTCGGGGGTTATGAATTCTCCGTTGACGGCTATGTTTTTGATTGCGGAAATTACCGGGGGGTATAGCCTTTTAGTGCCTTTGATGATTACTTCGATTACGTCCCATCTCACAGGGAGAGGGATGGAACCTTATTCTATTTATGCTCGCCGTTTGGCAATGAAAGGAGATTTGATCACTCATAATAAGGATAAAGCAGTGCTTACTTTGATGAAATTGAATAAAGTGATCGAAACCGATCTGAAAACAGTGTCGGTCGATGGAACTTTAGGAGATTTGGTAAAAAAAGTATCCCGTTCCAGTCGTAATATTTTTCCGGTGATCGATCAGAATAATGCTTTGCTGGGGATTGTGTTGCTGGACGATATCCGAAAGATTATGTTTAATCAGGATCTTTATGAAACTACTTTTGTCCGTGATTTTATGACCACCCCTCCTACGGTGGTGGATGTCAATGATCCGATGGATTTAGTTATGAAAAAATTTGAGGATACCGGGGCTTGGAATTTACCTGTGATTCAGGATGGTAAGTATATCGGTTTTGTGTCAAAAGCTAAGATATTCAATACCTATAGGAGGGTATTGCAACATTTTTCCGATGAATAAGTATATCTGTATGAATCGGTTATTATGTCGATAAGCCCAGCTTGAAGGCATTTTCTTTTAATTTGTTTATGGATACAAATTCTAAATTGGGTTACCGGGAAGGGATTGTTTCGGTATTTTTAAATTTATTGCTTTTTGTATTGAAGTATTATGCCGGAGTTGTTTCTGCTTCTGTGGCGTTGATTGCCGATGCCTGGCATACTTTATCCGATTCCCTGACTTCGATCGTCGTGATCTTCGGAATCAAAATGTCTTCCCGTAAGCCGGATAAGGAGCATCCTTTCGGACATGGACGCTGGGAACAGGTTTCGGCGATTATTGTCGCTATTTTGTTATCCGTGGTGGGATTTGAGTTTATCCGTGATTCTATCGATAAACTAAGTGTACGCGAGTCGGCTAATTTTGGGACTTGGGCTTATGTGGCAACTATTGTTTCTATTGTTTTGAAAGAAGGGTTAGCACAATATGCTTTTCATATTGCCCGTATTACAAAAAATTCGTCCGTAAAGGCTGACGGTTGGCATCATCGTAGCGATGCTTTATCGTCGGTGTTAATATTGATCGGTTTGTTTCTGGATTCTTATTTTTGGTGGATCGATAGTGTCTTGGGGATGTTGGTCTCCCTGATGCTTTTTTATGCTGCCTATCATATTATTAAGGGAGCTGTAAATAAAATCTTAGGTGAAGAGCCTTCTGAGGAAATGATCGGCAAGGTAAAAGAGGTTGTAAAACAGGAAATGGGGGAACAGGCATATCCGCATCACTTTCATGTACATAATTATGGAGATCATGTAGAATTCACTTTTCATATTAAAGTTCCCGGCGAAGAAACGGTGTTATGCGCTCATGCTTTGGCGACTAAGGTTGAGGAAAGAATCAGGAAAGAATTAAATATGGATGCTACGATTCACATTGAACCATTGATGATGTAACCTTGTGTGTTTTTTTAACGTTGTAATCACAAAAGTCAGGATAGAGGACGAGAATATATAAAAATGTTAATTCTGAATTTTGTTGATTTTAATATTGTTTTTTACAAAGAAAAAATTAATTTTGCGGAAATTTTAAGAAAACGGTTAAAAAATATATACTATGTATTGGACATTAGAACTTGCGTCAAAATTGGAAGATGCGCCTTGGCCTGCATCTAAAGATGAGTTGATCGATTATGCTATTCGTTCGGGCGCGCCTATGGAAGTTATTGAAAATCTCCAGGATATTGAAGACGATGAGGAGATTTTTGAGAGTATTGAAGATATTTGGCCGGATTATCCCAGTAAAGATGACTTTTTCTTCAACGAAGATGAGTATTGATTTTGTTCCGGCGAGATGCTGGAGTTTAAGAAATTGAAACAGGCGGCTGTGTTGTAAACACAGCCGTTTTTTTGTTTTAATGCGGCTTGTTTGTAATGTTTTTAATTAACTTGGTGTATATATTTAAAAAAATCATTATATTCATTCCCTGATTGTTGTATCTGTAAAATAAGACTCGAATGGAAAGAATTTTGATGTTGATTTATCTCTCTTTGTTTCCGGTGTGGCTGTTTGCTGAAGAGCCTCTTACCGGCTTTAGACTTATTCCCCAGCCACAAAAAATAGAGTTGGTAAAGGCGAAAGGGTTAAGATATGGAGAGTTGAAATACATTAGAACACAAGATAGCGCTGTCGTTCCGGTTTTAGGAGAGATTATGAACCGGTTACCCCGGACAGTGAAGAAGGGGAAAGGGGTTATATTGGTTGTATCGGCGAACGGAGTTCCTGAGTCTGTGGAGGGATATGTATTGAAAATCGGGAGTCAAGGAGCGACGATTACTGCCAGAGGAGATGCAGGTTTGTTTTACGGTTGCCAGACGTTGGAGCAGTTGTTGGAGGATAGCCGGGATTTCGGTCTGGAAATACCGGCCATGACGATAACCGATTATCCGCAATTGGCTTATCGTGCTGTTCATTTCGATACAAAACATCATTTGGACCGGATGGAATATTATTATGCTGAAATCGATAAGCTGGCTCGTTATAAGGTGAATGCGGTAATTTGGGAATTGGAAGATAAATTGCGTTATACCCGCCGTCCGGAAGTGGCGGCCCCGAATGCCATCAGCAAACAGGAAATGGAGGCTCTTTGCCGGTATGCCCGTGACCGGCATATAGATATTTCACCTTTGGTACAAGGGTTAGGTCATGCAGGCTTTATTTTAAAGCATCATTGGGAATTGCGGGAAAATCCCGCCAGCGATTGGGAATTTTGTCCGTCCGATCCACGTACTTACGAGGTGCAGTTCGATTTGTATCGTGATGCCTTGGAAGCCATGCCTTATGGGAAGTATTTGCATGTAGGCGGGGACGAAATTACGGCTATCGGGATCGACGAGCGTTGTAAGGCTACAGGAAAAAGTGCTTTTGAATTACAGATGATCTGGTTAAAGAAAGTTTGTGGTTTTGCTGTGGAAAATAAAAGGATTCCTATTTTTTGGGACGATATGCCTTTAAAGTATGCCGGAGTATGGGGAGTGATTCAGAGTGATTTGTCGGGAGAGGAATTGGAGAAGAAATGGAATCCTGAAAAATTAGACAAAGCTATCGATCTTTTTCCTAAAGAGTGTGTTTATATGCGTTGGAATTATGGAGATGCTACAAAGCCTGCTCATATCAAGTTGTTGAATTGGTATCGGGACAAAGGATTGAAGGTGATGGGGGCAACGGCTGCCGTTGCCGGGGATAGTCCTTTTTTACCGAGAGAAGAATCGAAGACCGGGTGTATTCGCGGATTTAGTAAGTTGGTGGCGGAAAATAAGCTGGAAGGTATTTTGGCGACAGCCTGGGACGACGGTTCTCCGCATACCGAAACGGCGTGGAGAGGATTTGTAGCTCAGGGAGAGTATGGCTGGAATCCTACCGGGAGGAGTGTCCCGGAGTTTAAAGCGGCACACGGGCAGCGGGAATTCGGTTTTCTGCCTGCGGATTCATTGATGAATTTTTTAGACGAAATGGAAAAAGCGGCTTTTTTCTTCGACGGTGCGCTGGTTTCTTCAGGCAGGCGCAATCCGGCATGGGGAACAGGTCATTTTACATTGTTGGATTTACCCCAGAAGGATAAGCCGGGAGAATGGAATTTAAAGTATAAAGATAAGGTGGAGAAATCCCGGCAGGCATTGGTGAGGTATGAAAAAAGCAAGCGGAGCATAGAGAGGGCGAAGTGTGAGGCTTTAAGGAATCGTTATACGTTGGAGGTATATGAACAAACCAATCATTTACTGGCGTTTCCGGCTCAACTGATTGTAGCGTTGAGCGATTATGACCGGGAAACCGTTCCTGCCAAAAAAGAGGAAGCATTGAAAGAAGTGTATCGGGTGTGTCGGTATTTTGGAGATATGCGGCAGGCATTGGAAGACGTATATTCCCGAACTCGTTTTATGAGAAATCCCGACGGTTATATCAGTGATATGAATCATCACAATCATTTGGCGGCTAAGTCGGATAATAGCGATTGGCTTTTTTTGTATGAATTTCCAATGGTAAATAAAACGGTGCGATGGATATTAGGGACTGCTCCTGATATGAATTTCCGGATTTTTTAATCCTTCCGATAAAAGAAAGGAAGTAAAGGACTGTCTTATTTATTTTACAAAGAGTTATTTCCGGCAAATGGTGTTGTAAGGGCAATTCCGGCATTTTTTCCCCTGAGTCGTTTGAGTAAAAGGTACATCGGGAGAGTATAGCCGCTCCAATAGCGGAGTGAGATTATTTAGAAATTCTTCCCGGTAGGCATTAAAATCATGGATATATTCTTTGTCGCATTTCAGCATGTAATTATAGTCTTTTCCAAATAGGGCTTTCGTACTATATATTCCGGGAATGAGTGGTTTGTGGACGGGAGTTGTGTGTGAAAACATCAGGCAATAGAGCATGGTTTGAAAGGCTGCTTTATTACGTGTGGTATTTTCCGGGTCGAAAATAGAGGAAACGGATTTAAAAGTAGTGTTGTCTGCTCCCGTTTTATAATCTATTACCCGAACCCCTTTCGTCGTTTCATCGATCCGGTCGATAAAACCTCCTATGAAAACGGATTTCTGACCTGCCGGAGTTTGAATTTTTACCGGAACGGTAAACTTCTCTTCCATAGCAACCAGTTGGAAGGGACATAAGTTTTTGTCGTAAGCCAGCATTTCTCGCAGGTACTTTTTGATGACGTTTAAAATCAGTTCGTTATTTCCGCTGTCGAGCAGTTTTGTCGTATTGTGGTCGTAAAAATTTAGATACGAGGTTTTAATATGTTGTTCTAAAAGAGCTTCATTTTGAAGTAGCCGGTCGATGCGGTCTGTGGTGATTTTCCCTTCCGGTATTGTAGCATATAAGGTTTGCGAGCATTCATGAAAAATGTTTCCCAATAAACGATGGTCGAGTTCTTCGGCTATTTCTTCTTTTTCCTGTATCCGGGCAATATATTTGAAATAAAAGCGGAGAGGACATTCCAAATAGATATTTAAAGCGGACGGCGATAGAGCGGTTTCATCCGAAACGGTCCAAATGTCTAATTGAGCTAATATTTCGGGATTTTTAGCAATTTCTATGGCAGGGTTATCCTGTATGGCGATACGGTTTTGAAAATTGGTTTCGCATATCGTCAGGCCTGATTCATATTTAATCTGGTAGAGAAAACGGCTCATTTCTCCGCTGTTTATGCCTTTGGCTCCGGAAGTATAAAGTATTTTTATATCTTCTGCCCGTTGTAATAAGCGGTAGAAGTAATAAGCAAACAGGGCATCCTGATGTTCGGGAGTGGGAAGCCTGAAACCCACCCGCAGGTTATAAGGAATGAAAGAAGAAGTTACGCTGTTTTTAGGCAAGATGCCTTCGTTCGCCGACAATACGATCAGATTTTTGAAATCCAGCATACGGGTTTCCATCAGTCCCATGAGCTGTAATCCTTCGAGCGGCTCTCCGGAAAAAGGTATCGTGGTGGCATTGACCACTTTATTGATGATCTGTAAATACAGTTTATCTTCCGGCTGTATGTTTTCCTGTTCGAATAGGGTTTGCAGGCTCTGGATACAAGTGTATATGGTAAAGGCAAATTCTTTTTCTATGGGTTCGTAAGGCTCTTCTTCGGAATGAAAGGTTTGGATCAGTAAGCGTAAGATTCGTAGCAGGTAATCCGTTATTTTTTCATCGTTTGAAGAAAATACGGCTTGAGTGATTTTGTTGAATTGAAGGCTTTTTTCAGATACATAGACAATATTGCGCCGGTTAATGAAATCGGTGATTTTATCGATTTCAGCCGGGCATAGTTCTTTGATCAGTTTATGATTCAGCAGGGCAATAACCGGTTTATAATAATAGTAAGTGTCGTTTTGCTCTTTTTTAGAATAACTTTTTAAGTCGCCTAATAAAGAGAGCAAGGCGGCAACCGAGGTGTTTTGTGCCGGATAGCCCATTGTGATGTTGATTTTCTGTACTTCGTCCGGGATGGAATGAAGGACCGGGATCAACATTCTTTCGTCGCAAAGGATAATCCCCGTATCATGGTCTTCGCTCCTTTTTTGCCGGGCAACCAGGGAGGGGATAAGCTTTGCCTGGCCTATTGTGGAAGGTGTCGAAATGTATTGGATTTTCTTTTCATTGTAACGAAAGTTATTGAAATGTTCCAATCCTAATTCGTTGGGAAAATATTTCAGATTTTCCCGGATATAATGTCCCGCTTCATAATTTTCATCGGCGGTGTAATATAAATCGTAATCCCAATAGAAAGTCGCTTTATTGTTGTCCCGGTAGTAAGAAAATAACTTTTTCTCGCAGTTGTTCAAGGCATTGAATCCGGCAAAAATAATATGTTCGGGCAAAGGGTAGTCTTCGATGTGTTCGCAGAAGTGCCGTTGTCCCATACCTTCAAAGCAAAGTTTTTCTTTGTACAGGCTGTCTTTAAAATGGATATAGGTTGCATACAGCTTGTCCCACACTTTTAGGAATTCCTGTTGTTCCCGGCTGTATCTTTCGGGATTGAAACTATTCCAGAATGTTTTGATGGCTTCGATTTGTTCCGGAGAGAGGTAGGGGAATTGGAGGTCGAGCTCTTTCAGGGAAACCAGATTGGAAAATACGGCTTTGGCATCTGCCAGGTATTTATCGATGTCGTCGAAATCGCCTAATAGCATATTTCCCCAAAAGTAAAAGTCTTCAAAACGTTCGTTGGAACCGGAAACCTGTATGTAGGATTTGTAAAGTTTGATGATTAAAGCGATGTCATCGGCTTTTCTCAATCCGGTTTGACGCCCGATGTATTCGGAGAGGGTGACGATTTCAGGCATCCATGCCGGCTTGGTAAGGAGGCGGGATAATTCATCGGCCAAAAAGAGTCCTGCACGTTTGTTGGGGAATATAACCGTCAGGTTTTCAAAATCCCCATTGTATTTTTGAAGCAGGTCGCGGGCAAGAAGGTGAAGAAAGGATGACATATCAAAAAGTTAAGTGTCCGAAACAAATATATTATTTCTATATTTGTGTGAATTTTGAGAGTAAAATTAATAAAAATAGGAATATGGCACTAAAAGATTTATTGATAAAGAACCGTAGCTATCGTAGATTTTTTCAAGATGTCCGGATTTCTGCCGGGGAATTGAAAGAACTGGTCGGACTTACCTGTTTATGTGCTTCTGCCCGGAATGCCCAGTCATTGAAATATGTCGTAGTGGATTCCGAGGAGATGTGTGCGGAAGTATTTCCTTTACTTGCCTGGGCAGGCTATCTGACCGATTGGGCAGGCCCGGAGGAAGGGGAGCGTCCGGCGGCGTATTTGATACAGATACTGGATACCCGTATTGTTGAGAATTGTCTCTGTGACGACGGTATCCAGGCACAGACGATCCTGTTGGGGGCGGTTGAAAAAGGTTGGGGAGGATGTATCGTTAAAGCCTTTAAAAACGAGCCTTTGAGACAGGTCTTGAATTTACCCGATTATTTAAGAGTGATGTATGTAATTGCCTTGGGTAAGCCTAAAGAAACGGTTGTTATCGAGCCTATGAAATCCGGAGACGATTATAAATACTGGAGAGATGAACAGGGAATACATCATGTGCCCAAACGGGATGCCGGTGAATTAATTTGGAAGTAAGCAGAAGTTTTTGTAAGACGATGAAGATTCTTTGTGCAGAATATAATAAAGCGGGAGAGACTGCTATTGTGCCTGTGGGTGATGATGTTTTGTTGAGGAATAACGGGGATTTTTATATCCCCGATTTTACGCAGGATGTGAGTTGTGTGCCACAGTTTGTCGTGAAAATTTGTAAGTTGGGGAAAGCTGTGAGCGAGCGTTTTGCCTCCCGTTATTATGATGAGATCGGAATAGGAATCCGGTTTTATGCCGATTCGTTGGAACGGACGTTAGAAACTAAAGGGTTGCCGTGTATCGTGGCTTCTTCTTTTGACAGTTCCGCAGCGATCAGTAAGATGCAGAAGATCGGGAACCGCAGCTTGCGTTATGAAATGTTTGTAAACGAGGTTTCGGTGTTTCAAAGCAGTATGCCGGAATTACAGGTGGGGATCGATCGGTTGATCGCGATGGCCGGCGAAATGCACACATTGAAAATCGGAGATTATTTGTATTGCGGTAATGCTTTTCGTTACCGGGGAATAAAGGCAGGTGACCGGATACGGGTTACTCTGGAAGAAGAGAATGTGATGCAGTTTGCAATTCGGTAGGCAGGGGAAAGGGCAGAGGAATGTCGCTCTATCGGGATGTAAAAAAAATATCCTTTTCAAATTCCGGTAATCCGGTAACTGAAAAGGATATTTTTGTGAGTTATTGTTTTTTATTTGATATTGACATTGTTATAAAGAAAACGCTTGATCTTGTGGGTCGGGGTTTTCTCGAACGGCTCACTTTGAACGACGACTAACTGTAATTTTGAGAAATTGTTTACTCTGGAATTTACGTATTCGAAGAGTTCTTTTTTCTGTTCTTCAATGTAGTCGTTGATCACTGTTTTGTAACAATCGGCCTGAGATTTGAATCTTTTGTAATTCTTCTCCAGTTCTTCCATATTGAAGTGTACCATGGCCACCAGTTTCCCTTTTGATTCGACAACCAGCGATTCACTGACGAAGCGGAAATTGTTGATGATAGATTCTATTTCTTCCGGGTAGATATTTTCACCCGAAGAGCCTAAGATCATCGTCTTGATTCTTCCGCGGATAGAAAGACGGCCTTTACTGTCGAACGATCCTAAGTCTCCGGTTTTAAACCACCCGTCTTCTGTGATACATTCTTTAGTCAGTTCCGGTTTTTTATAATAACCTTTCATCACATTCGGGCCTTTGATCCAAATTTCTCCCTGTCCTGTCTTATCCGGTTCGTTGATTTTAATCTCAACGCCTTGCATGGCGGGGCCTACTCCTTGCAGGAACGTATTTTTGGGGGCTGTTCCTGCCGACATAGGAGCTGTTTCGGTCAAACCGTATCCGATGGCATAGGGGAATTTTGCTTCCCGCAGGAATTGTTCCACGGTAGCATCCAGTTTTGCTCCTCCGATACCGAAGAATATAATCTCTCCTCCGAAAGTTTGCATTAATTTTTTACCTGCCAGGCGATTTAATATTTTGCGGGTAGGGGCAAAGCCGTAAAGCGCACTCATAAACCGGGAAGAGGTAAATTTCGGAACGACCTGGGTTTTGTATATCTTCTCAATGATCAAAGGTACGGAAAGCATAACCGTAGGGCGTATTTTCTGCATGGCCGGAACCAATAGTTTTGGAGTAGGAACCCGGTCGAGGTAATATATCTGAGCACCGAACATTAAAGGCAATAAAAGTCCTAAGGTATTTTCGAAAGTATGTGCCATAGGCAGAATACTCAGAAAACGATCGTGCGTTCCAATCGGCTGTATGGTGGCGCATTGTTGTGCATCCCATACTAAGTTCCGGTGTGATAGCTCCACGCCCTTGGAAAATCCGGTCGTTCCGGAAGTGTAAATAATCGATGCCGTATCCTCTTCCTCGATCGTGATCTCCGGTAGCGGGGCGAAATTATGCAGATCAATGGTATTTTCCAGTTTATCGATATCTTCGATCGGAAAACCTTCCGGTATCCGGGCAAAAGTATTGATCAGTATTTTCTGTTCGAGAAAATCGGTCTTTACATCGGCTATCAGTTTGTAAAGCAATTTAGAAACAAATATCATCCGGGTTTCCGAGTGCTCGAGGATATTTTGAATATCGGCACTGCTAAATCCCGGCAAAATGGGTACGGCAACAGCTCCTATCCGGGCGATAGCGAATTGAGCGACTCCCCAGTTGGGCATATTCGCACTTAATATGGCTATTTTATCACCTTTTTGGATTCCTTGTGAGAGCAGATAGTTGGCTATTGAAGTTACTTCATTGTAGAAGTCCTGGTAAGTTTTGTTTTCCGACTGAACGAAGTTCAGACACAAATTGTTTTTAAACTTGGAACAGCTGTTAGATAGTAGTTCCGTTAAAGTCAGTTTTGTTAAAACCATTATTTATGTTATTGCAATTTGGTTACAAAGATAGTGATTTTTATCGAATATTGATAGATAATGAGTTAAATAAAGTTATAAACATTAGAAAGAAAATATAAAAATAAGGATACCTTTAGGTATCCTTATCCTGCTTGAAAGTTGTTTTTTTCAGAGTTATTTCACCGGAATGTTTTTCAAAGTTTCTTTTAAGAAATTCCAGAATTTTTCGACTGAAGCAATGTTTACTTTTTCGTCGGGGGAGTGCGGGTGGCAAATGGTAGGACCGAAAGAAATCATGTCCCAACCGGGATATTTCGATCCCAGAATTCCACATTCCAAACCTGCATGTATAGCCATGATTGCAGGCTGCTTTTGGTAAAGTTTGAAATAGATTTCCTGCATTTCTTTTAAGATGGCCGAATCCGGATTCGGTTTCCAGCCGGGATAAGCTCCGGCGAATACGATGGAGTCGGCTTTTGCCAGTTCGCCTACGGCCTGTATGGTTTGTGCCATAGCTTCTTTGGCAGATTCTACCGAAGAGCGCATCAGGGTGACTACTGTTATTTTTCCGTTTTCAGATTTAATGATGGCCAGATTGTTGGACGTTTCGACGGTGTCGGGCATGGAGTCGATCATACGCACGGCACCGTTCGGGTAGGCAATGATTGCATCGGTCAGCCTTGCCTGGGTACATGCGTCGATGACGAATGCCGGAGTAGCTGTGGCGTCTGCACTGATCTGTAAGCCGGGATCTTTGGCGATGATCTCCGCCTTATAGATTTCCGTAGCCTTTTTCACTGTTTCCTGAAGTTTGGTTTCATTTGCTGCCGGGATCGTGATTACAGCGAAAGATTCCCGGGGAATGGCGTTACGGAGTGACCCTCCGGTAACGGAAGATATGCGTATGCCTAATTCCTGTGCATAAGTTTTCAGGAACCGGAATAGTATTTTATTGGAATTACCGCGTCCCAGGTTAATATCGATCCCGGAATGTCCTCCTTTAAGGCCTTTTACCGATAAGCGGAATGCTTTACTTCCGGCAGGAACGTTTTCTTCCTGATATGAAAATTCTGTTGTCGAGTCTAATCCTCCGGCACAGCCGACATATAATTCCCCTTCGGTTTCGGAATCGAGGTTCAGTAGGATGTCTCCTTTTAAAATTCCAGGTTGCAGTCCGTTAGCTCCGTCCATGCCTGTTTCTTCGGTTGCCGTAATCAACACTTCCAGCGGTCCGTGAGGAATGTCGGTAGAGGTAAGCAGTGCCATCGCCGTAGCAACTCCGATGCCGTTGTCCGCTCCCAGTGTCGTCCCTTTGGCACGTACCCATTCTCCATCCACAAAAGCCTGTATCGGATCGGTGGTGAAATCGTGCCGGGTGTCTTCATTTTTTTGAGGGACCATATCCAGATGGCCTTGCAGGATGACACCTTTGCGGTTTTCCATGCCGGGTGTGGCCGGTTTGCTCATAATGATATTGCCTGCTTCGTCCATTTTGGCCTCGATGTGATTTTCCTCGGCCCAATTCAGCATAAATATCCGTGCTTTCTCTTCGTGTTCGGAAGGACGGGGAACCTGCGTCAATTTATAGAAATTTTCCCAAATCGCTTTTGGGTGTAAATCTTTGATAGCTGTACTCATAATATTTTGTCGTTTAAGTTATTTCTGCATATGTGTTTTCAGATAATTGACAAACCGGGTGTAAAGCTGCAAGGAAGTGTTTCCTCCGTAAATACTGTGGTTCCGGTTGGTGTAGATTGCCATATCGAATTGCTTGTTGGCTTGCACGAGGCATTCTGCCAGCTCGTACGTATTTTGTACGTGTACGTTGTCGTCGGCCGTTCCGTGGCATAATAGCAGGTTGCCTTTCAGTTTGTCCGCCCAGTGGGTAGGAGCATTGTCGTTATACCCCTGTTCGTTCTCCCGGGGAGTCCGCATGTAGCGTTCGGTGTAAATCGAATCGTAATATTTGAAGTTGGTGACAGGGGCGACAGCAATTGCTGTGGTAAAAATGTCGTTGCCTTTCATGATGCAGAGTGACGACATAAAGCCACCGTAACTCCATCCCCATATTCCTACGTTTTTATTGTCTATATACGGTTTTTCTGCCAACCATTTGGCTGCGGCAATCATGTCGTCGCTTTCGATTTTTCCTAATTGCATATAGGTACATTTGCGGAATTCTTCTCCTCTAGCCGCAGTTCCGCGAGGATCAACGCAAGCTACGATAAAGCCTTCCTGCGCCAGATAGTTCAGCCAGTTGAGACTCCAGTTGTTTTTCACCTGCTGGGAATTCGGGCCGCTGTATTGAGTGATTAAAAGGGGATATCGCTTGTTCGCGTCGAATTGCACCGGTTTCATGATCCAGGCGTTCAGCATGGTTTTTCCGTCGGCAGCCGGAATCTGGATAAATTCACGCGGAGCGATAGCATAGTCCTTTACTTTTTCTTTTACCGCCTTATTGTCTTCGAGTGTACGGAGCAGTTTCCCTTTAGCGTTATAGAGTGCGGTTACCGGAGGCATTTCTGCATTGGAAACCGTGTTGATATAGTAGTTGAAAGTTTTACTGAACGATGCCTCGTTCCAGCCTTTCACCGGGGTAAGCTTTGTTTTTTGTCCCTTTTCATTGATGCTATACACATATTTTTCGATGGGCGATTCCTCAAAGGAAGAATAGTAGTATAATTTCCGGGCAGGATCGTAACCGTAGAAATTTTCAATGTCGAAATTTCCCGAAGTGATGGCTTTCTTTTCTTTTCCGGTCATGTCGTAAAGGTAGAGGTGCATGAAGCCGTTTTTCTCGCTGGTAATGACGAAGTTTGTACCGTTGTCGAGGAAAATCAGATTATCGAAATTGCTTTCTGCGATGTAATATTTGTTTTGTTCCCGGTAAAGCGGGGTTGTTGTGCCTGTTTTGGCATTTGCCGCTAAGACATCCATTTTATTTTGGATGCGGTTGAGGCGGATAATGGCCAATTTTTTAGGATCTTTTGTCCAGCGGATACGCGGAATGTAAATATCGGTTTCTTCGCCTATATCCATTGTTTGAGTGGTTTTGTCGTTTACCTCGTAAACATGTACGGAAACAACGGAATTTTTTTCTCCGGCTTTCGGATATTTGTAAATGTAGTTGGAAGGATAAAGTTCGTTGGCTTTTATTGCCGGACGTTGTCCTTCGAACATATTCATTTGATATTCTTTTACATCCGATTCGTTGAATTTTATATAAGCAAGAGAGTTACCGTCGGGCGACCAGTCAAAAGCTTTATTAAAGGAAAATTCTTCTTCATATACCCAGTCCGGTGCACCGTTGATGATGTGGTTTTGCTCTCCGTCGTGTGTGATCTTGCGTTCTGTTCCGAAGCGCAGGTCTTTGATAAATAAATTATTGTCCCGGACGAATGCGATACGCAGGCCGTCGGGGGAGAATGTGGCTAAACGCTGGCTACCGTTTTCGGAAAGCGGTTTTAATTCTCTGTTTTTGAAATCGAAAATATAGTAGTCGGCGGTAAACGAACGGCGATAGATCGGTTTTTTATTGGTGCAGATTAAAATACGGCTTTCGTCGTGGTTAAATTCATACCCTGCAATGGATTTGACATCGGTTTCCAGTTGTTTTAAATCCACCAGCGTCGCGACGGCTTGCCCGGTTTTATAGCTATATTTGACAATTTTCGTACCTCTGTCTTCCAGAACGGTATAATGTTCACCGTCGTTCATGGAACGTAAACCCGAAACACCTTTGGTGCTGAAGGTGCCGTTTACCAAAAAATCGTTTAAAGAAAGTTGCTTTTGTTGTGCCGGCAGTAAATTGACACTAAGAAAGGTAAGTAAGATCAGAACTCCGAAATTTTTTTTCATATCACTCGATTGTTTATCATATTTGGTTTCGTGCTTCAAAGGTTTGAAAAAAATCTTTGTTTTGCAAACGATTTTTGGGATTAATCCTAAATTTTATAGGATGGATAAAGGGTATTACCAGCCTGGGAATAGCAAGGTATTAAAAAAAAGATTACCTTTGCGGACTAAAATCATTGCGGAGATAGGATGAAATATACTCTTTTAGCGAAGGATAAGCATAGTGAGGCACGATGCGGAGTGCTGACGACAGGACATGGGGAAATTCATACACCTATTTTTATGCCTGTGGGGACGGTGGGAAGCGTGAAGGCCGTGCATATGCGGGAACTGAAAAACGATATCCGGGCAGAGATTATTCTGGGAAATACTTACCATTTGTATTTGCGTCCCGGTACGGAGATATTGCATGCTGCAGGTGGTTTACATAAATTTAACGGATGGGATAAGCCGATACTGACCGATAGCGGCGGATTTCAGGTGTTTTCTCTGACCGACACGGGGCGTAAGATCACAGAGGAAGGTGTGACTTTCCGTTCGCATATCGATGGGTCGAAGCATTTGTTCACACCGGAGAAGGTGATGGATATACAGCGGACGATCGGGGCCGATATTATAATGGCTTTCGATGAATGTCCTCCGGGTACGAGCGATTATAAATATGCAAAAAATTCATTGGAACTGACACAAAGGTGGTTGGAACGGTGTGTAAAACGTTTCGATGAGACTGAGGCGTTGTATGGATATGAGCAAAATCTGTTTCCGATTGTGCAAGGATGTGTGTATCGTGATTTGCGGGAGAAGTCGGCGGAACACGCAGTGGCTCTGAACCGGGCCGGATATGCCATCGGAGGGCTCGCTGTCGGGGAACCGGCAGAGGATATGTATGCCATGATTGAAGTGGTAAACCGGATTTTACCTCAGGATAAACCCCGCTATCTGATGGGAGTGGGAACTCCTGAGAATATATTGGAAGGAATAGAGCGTGGGGTGGATATGTTCGATTGCGTTATGCCTACCCGCAACGGGCGCAACGGAATGTTGTTTACCACGGAAGGAGTGATCAATATAAAAAATCAGAAATGGGACAGGGATTTTTCAGCCATAGACCCTGCTGCTTTGTGTTATGTGGATACGGAATATTCAAAAGCTTATCTGCGTCATCTGATTAAAGCGGATGAGATTCTGGGATTGCAGATTTGTTCCATTCATAATCTGGCGTTTTATCTGTGGCTGGTGAAAGAAGCGAGAAAACATATTTTAGAAGGCGATTTCACCGGGTGGAAAGAAGCTACGGTAAAGAAAGTGACGAGAAGACTTTAATAAGACGGATGTCCTCTATATAATGGTTGTCAAAGATGATAATAAAGAAACTGGATTTATATATTACACGTAAATTTCTCGGAACCTTCTTTTTTTCGTTGGCTCTGATTTTATGTATTGTGGTTGTATTCGACATTTCTGAGAAATTAGAGCGTTTTCTTGAATATAAAGCTCCTGTCAAGGCAATTATCGTGGATTATTATTTTAATTTCCTGCCTTATTTTGCCAATGTGTTTTCATCCTTATTTACTTTTATTGCCGTGATCTTTTTCACTTCGAAGATGGCTTCCGACAGTGAAATTATCGCTATCTTGAGTACGGGGATCAGTTTTCGCCGTTTGTTAGTGCCTTATTTGTTTTCTGCTACGGTGATCGCTTGTTTGTCTTTTTTAATGGGAGCTTATATCATTCCCAATGCAAACCAGAAGCGTATTCTGTTCGAAGAGGAGTATATGGGCAAGCGCTATTCGAATAAAGAACAACATATCCATCGCCAAATCGCACCCGGAACGTTCATTTATATGTCGTCTTATTCGGTAGCTTCCAATATCGGCTATGATTTTTCTTTGGAAAATTTTCATGGGGATACTTTGGTGAGTAAGCTCACTTCATCCCGTATCGTTTGGGATAAGACGAAAGAAAAATGGTCGATTTATAATTGGAGGCTGCGAGAGATAAATGGAGATGAGGAAGTTTATACCACCGGAAAACAGATAGATACTTTGCTGGCTTTTGAGCCGACTGAGTTTTCTAAGAATCCGAGTAAAATAAAAGAGCAACTGATGCTGCCGGAGTTGAAAGAATACGAAGACCAGTTGAGGCTGCGGGGAAGTTCCAATGTGGTGGAATTTCAGATCGAACGTTATAAGATGGTGGCAAATGCTTTCGCTACTTTTATTCTGACGATTATAGGAGTCAGTATCGCTTCGCGTAAGATTCGGGGAGGGATGGGACTTCATATCGGGATAGGTTTGTTGATCAGTTTTTCTTATATATTGTTTATGCAGTTTTCTACCGTATTCGCAACAAACGGAGGGATGAATCCGTTATTAGCGGTATGGTTCCCTAATATATTGTTTTCGATAGTGGCTTTGCTGGTTTATAGAACAGCCCCGAAATAAATCGGGATAAAATGAGTAGAAAGACGGAGATGCTTGTGTGATTCATGGTGAAATTTCAAAGGATAAAAAAATTATAAACAGGATATGGACAGAGATTATAATAAAAATCGCAATCAAGAAGGGGGAGAGCGTAGGGGATATAAACCGGAAAATGAACGAAAAGGCTATCGGGAACGCAGGGAGTGGAATGGCAATAGTGACAGGGAAAGAGGGCAGCGTCCGGAGCGTAGAAGTTATGGCGAATCCGGCGGCAATCGTTATCAGAAGGACGACCGGGAACAAAGGAACCGGAACTTTAACGGTAATAGATGGGAAAACCGGGATCAGGAAGGCCGGAATAATAGCGGAGAGAGAAGGGAGTATAACCGGGGCGAGCGCAATACCGGAGGTTATAGAACCGGTGGAGGTTCGAATGAAAAGCCCGGATATCAAGGGAACCGGGGAGATAGACGTCCTTACCGGACAGATGATAACCGGGGAGCGAGTCGGAGTTATAACCGGCCGGAAAGAACAGGCAATGAAGAAAGGCCGGCACGAAATTATAACCGTGAAAAATGGAGCGACCGAAATAAGCCGGAGCAGGAACGTGGCCGTTATAACCGGGAAGGAAATGATGGGAACCGGGAATATAAGCGGAAATTCGACCGGGATAACCGATATGACCGGGAAGGTGAAATTAGCCATACGGAGAAAGAAGAGTTACGGCAAAAGCATTATAGTAAGAAAAAGATTTTGGCGCACCGTATAAAGAATGAAAATGAGGAAACGGAATTGCGTTTAAATCGTTTTATTTCTATAAGTGGAGTATGCTCCCGCCGGGATGCCGACGAATTGATAAAGGCCGGCCGGGTAAAGGTGAACGGAGAAGTAGTAAATACGGTAGGAGTAAAAGTAAAGAAAAAAGATAAGGTTGAAGTGGACGGTGCTATTATCATTCCGGAACGGAAGGTATATCTTGTGCTGAATAAGCCTAAAGATTATGTGACCACTGTGGACGATCCTCTTGAACGGAAAACCGTAATGGCTTTGGTCGAGGGTGCTTGTAAAGAAAGGGTATATCCGATAGGTCGGCTCGACCGGCAGACGACCGGAGTACTGCTGTTTACGAACGACGGTGATCTTGCGAAAAAATTGACTCACCCTAAATTCGACCATAAAAAGATCTATCACGTATTTTTGGATAAAGCTGTTGCGGAACAGGATATACAGGCTATTGCCGACGGTATTCAGCTGGAAGACGGTTTTATCCAGGCGGATGAAATTAGCTATGCCTCTGAAGATCGTACGGAGGTGGGCATTGAAATTCATTCCGGAAAAAATCGTGTTGTCAGAAGGATTTTCGAACATTTCGGTTATCAGATTGTGAAGCTCGACCGTGTTTATTTTGCAGGAATCACGAAGAAGAACCTGCCTCGTGGAAGATGGCGTTTTCTGACGACAGAGGAAGTGAATGTTTTAAAATACTATTGATGATGGCTTACTGGTATGCAGTATATACTTCGTCCAGGGCAGAAAAGAGAGTAAAAGAACGTTTGGAGCAGGTTGGAATAGAGTGTTATTTGCCTTTGAGAACTGAATTCCGGATGTGGAGTAGCCGTAAGAAAAAGGTTTCTGTCCCGCTTATTCCCGGATATATATTCGTGCATGTGGGAGCGGAACAATTTGTTGAGGTATTGAATATTGCCGGGGTTGTTTCTTTTTTGAAGGAAAAAGGTAAAGCTGTTCCTATTCCCGATAAGCAGATCGGCCAATTACGGTTTGTAGAAGGAAATGCAGAAGAACCGATGGAGATTTCTTTCGAGAAAATTCCGGCAGGAAGCCTGATAAAAGTGGTACGGGGAAAATTCGCCGGTTTTGAAGGCGAAGTGATTGAAATGTCAGGTAAATATAAGATTGTGATACGTTTAGAACATTTGGGTTGTGCTTTAATGACGATTTCTGCCAGTTGTGTGGAAAGGGTTAAAGTTTGATTTTTTAATGTGCCAATTTTTAAATATTGTTTTTTTCTATATTTTTGTTAGCGAATAGGATGTAGAATTTAAAAGAGTTTAGAAGTGAATAGGTTGTTTTTTTTGTTATTTTTTATCTTGTGGTTTGGCGGAGTGTATGCACAGATGTCGGATGAGCAAGTGGTTACTTTATTGAAAAGTGCATATAGCCAGGGATTGAGCGAGCAGGAAATCGGGATGTTGTTGGTACAAAAGGGGGTGACACAGGAGCAGTTGATGCGTATTAAGGAGCGGGGAGATAATAAGGAGAATGCAGCAGATAATTCTTCAGCTTCTTCCCGTATGCGGACAGTGGCGGGAGAGGATGTGTTGCCGGGGGGACAGAGAAAAAACAGTAATAAGGATCAATATCTTCTAAAAGATCATTCAGGAGCGGACAGACGAGGGATTTTATTGGATTCTGTGGAAAATATATTGGGGCAGGAAAAACGTCCCTCGAAGAAGGGAAATATAGAAAATCAGGTTTTTGGACGTAGTATTTTTGAGAATGATGCTTTAACATTCGAGCCTAATTTGAATGTGGCTACTTCTGAAAATTATGTTTTGGGTCCCGGTGACGAAGTTATCGTCGATGTGTGGGGAGATTCCGAACGTACCATCAGACAGCAGATCTCTCCCGACGGTAATATCTGGATTGAGACTTTAGGACCTGTTTTTTTAAGTGGATTGAAAGTAAGCGAGGCCTCTGCACATTTAAAAAAAGAACTTACCCGTATCTATGCTTCTATAGACAGCAATACCACATTTGTAAAACTTAGTCTGGGAAAAATCAGAAGTATTAAGGTGAATATCGTGGGAGATGTTTTGGCTCCCGGAACTTATACTTTGCCTTCGCTGGCTACTTTATTTCATGCTTTATACAGTGCCGGAGGTGTAAATGATATCGGTTCATTGAGGAGTGTAAAGATTGGACGGGGAGGAAAAGAGATTGCCGATGTCGATATTTATTCTTATTTGTTACAGGGAAGAAATGACTTGGATATCAGTCTGAAAGATGGTGACGTTATTCTTGTCGCTCCTTATCGGAATTTGGTTTTATTGAAAGGGAAAGTAAAGCGTCCCATGAAATACGAATTGACTAACACTGAAACTTTGAGCGATTTGCTGGATTATGCCGGAGGGTTCATGGGCGAGGCTTATAAAAATGCGGTGAGAGTTATCCGGAAAAGTGGACGGGAACATCAGGTTTTCAATGTTGAAAAGTCGGATTTCGTAAATTTTGTATTGACGGACGGAGATGAAGTTTTTGTAGATTCTGTGCTTCCCCGGTTTGAAAATAAGATAGAGATTCGGGGAGCAGTGTATCGTGAGGGACTTTATGCGTTAGACAGTAGTATGAATACTGTTAAGCAGTTGATAGAGAAAGCGGAAGGGCTCCGGGAGGATGCTTTTTTGAATCGGGCGGTTTTATATCGTAATAAACCTAATTTGCTCCTGGAAAGTCAGTCCGTGAATGTGGCGGGGATTATGAACGGTTCTGCACCCGATATTGCTTTGCGGAAAAATGATGTGTTATATATTCCTTCTATATTCGATTTGAAAGAAGAGTATACGATTTCTGTCCAAGGGCCGGTAGGATATCCGGGAGTATATAAATTTGCGGAAAATATGAGTATCGAAGATTTGATTATTCAGGCCGGAGGATTGAAAGAATCTGCTTCGGTTGTTAAAATCGATATAGCAAGACGGGTAAAGAATCCAAAGAGTTTAGAAGTTGGGAGTATATGTGCAGAGAGTTATACAGTAACATTAAAGGATGGGCTGGCTTTGACAGACGAAGGAAAGGAGTTTATTTTGCAGCCATTCGATGAAGTTTATATACGTAATTCTCCGGGTTACCAGGTACAGCAAAATGTGCAGATTACCGGAGAAGCCCTCTTTGCCGGTACTTACGTATTAGCTAAAAAAGGAGAGAGAGTTTCCGATTTGATTCAGAAAGCCGGCGGATTGACTCCGGAGGCGTATATCGATGGAGCACGTCTTACGCGTAAGAAGGATGACGACGAGTTGGCAAGAGAAGAAGCTATGCGAGAATTATTGAAACGGGCAGGAAAAGATTCTATTGATGTAAATCAGGTCAAAGTAAGTGATTATTATATGGTCGGGATCGATTTAAAGAAGATTTTGACCAATAAGGGTTCTGAATATGATATTGTTTTGAAAGAAGGAGATCATTTGCATATACCTCAATATACAGGAACCGTAAAAATCAGCGGTGCAGTGATGTATCCCAATACGGTCGTATATAATAAGAAGGCGCGCTTGAAGGATTATATCGAACAGGGGGGAGGTTTTGCCGCCCGTGCTAAAAAGCATAAAGTTTTCATTGTATATATGAATGGAACTGTTTCTAAATCTAAGTTTTTGTCTAAAGCGATAGCTACTCCGGGATGCGAAATTATCGTTCCATTGAGACCGGTACGCAAGGGGATGGGAATTACAGAAATTATGGGATTAGCGACTTCAACGACTTCGATGGCAGCGTTAGTGACTTCTATTATTAATTCAAGTAAATAAGCTGAGAGATAATGGCAAAAGATTCTATATCTGAACAAAATTCCGAAGATCAGGAAATAGATTTGCTGGAAATTATTGGTAGATTGTGGCGTGAGCGCAGATTTATTTTAAAAGTTACATTTGTTTTTGTCATATTGGGAATTTTAGTCGCCTTGTTTAGTAGCAAGGTTTATACTGCCCAATGTTCTATTGTTCCGCAAACCGCCTCTAAAAACACCGGAGGAAGCTTGAGCGGGTTGGCTGCAATGGCCGGTATAAATCTGGGAAGTATGGAGAGCGGGGAGTTATTATCCCCGAAAATATATTCTATGATCATCAATAGCGTCCCCTTTCAAAAGGATTTGATGCAGGTAAAAATAAAGTTCCAGGAATATGAAGAGCCTATACGGCTATTCGATTACTACACAGACGAAAAATATCAGAAGTTTTCTTTATTGGGAACCATAAAAAAATATACGATAGGTTTGCCGGGGATTATGATGGAAGCGTTGAGAGGAAAAGAGGAGGAAGATTTACAAACGGAAACGGTAAGCGATGATTCGGTCATGATAGAGACTTTGACCAAGAAAGAAAATGCTTGTGTGAAGGCTATAAAAACGATGATTTCTTTTAACCTGAACGAAAAGGAAGGATATTTCACTTTGGCTGCCAGTATGTCGGAACCTTTGGCTGCAGCCCAACTGGTTGCCGCTACGCAGCAGTTACTTCAAAAATATGTAACGGCTTTTAAGATTGAAAAGGTGGAAAACAATCTGGCATTTGTTGAAAGTCGTTATCAGGATGCTAAAAGAGATTTTGAAGCCAAGCAACAGGAATTGGCAGCTTATCGGGATGCTAACCGTAATTTTGCATTAGAGAAAGCACGGACTAATGAAGAACGACTGAAAACGCAGAGCGATCTTTTGTTTAGTGTTTACAGTGAGTTGGCTAAACAGCGGGAACAGGCTAATATTCAAGTAAAAGAAACAACCCCTATTTTTACGATTGTCGATCCGGTAACGGTGCCTAATGAGCGTGCCAAGCCTAAACGGAGTCTGATATGTATTGCTTTTACCATATTGGGAGGATTCGTAGGGATAGGTTTGGTTTTGGTTTTACCTTTTATTGCTAAGATTTCCGGACATAAAAAGTTAGCTAAATGGCTTCCCGAAAATTCCTGACATAAAATTTGATCGGTAAGACTTCTCTATTTAAATATCGGAATTATTGTATTAAAATGGAAAAATACGAATATAATTATAACCTTAATTTTTTCTATCTTTGTATTGCTTTTAAAAACGGGAATTTTTAAAAGATAAGAACTAAGTAATATCAGTATGCAGGAACAGGAAATCGATCTTTTAGAGGTCATCTATAAATTGTGGAATCGCCGTAAGTTTTTATTTTTATTAGTTTTTATCTTTATGCTGACAGGAGGGGTAATCGCTTTTGTATTGCCTCGTCAGTATGTGGCGGAATGTATCTTGGGGCTGGAAGTCGTAGATAATACGATGCGCGTAAAATTGGAGGGATTGTCTGCCGTTCAGAATATGAATGTAGGGAATGTAAGAGAAGTGCAGGTGGTTTCGCCTTCTATGTATCCTAATATTTTATATAGCGTTCCTTTTCAAAAAGAATTGATTCATAAACGCCTGTTTATGGGAGAAGGACAGGATTCTTTATCATTTTATGAATACTTTACTCATAGTAAACTTGCCGAGGACCAGCGGGAAAATAGCAGAGGGGTCCAGAATGTGTCGCCCCAGGAGTTGAGCTGTATGGCTTATTTAAAAAAGAAGATTGTCTTAAAGATCGTAGAGAGAGACGGCTATTTGAAACTTTCTGTTGCCATGCCCGATGCGGAAATGGCAGCCCAGATAGCACAACAGACACAAGAAATGTTGCAGCAGTATATTACGGAGTTTAAAGTGGCAAAAGTTCAGGCAACTCTGAATTTTATAGAAGAGCGTTATGCAGAGGTAAAGCAGGAATTAGAGAAAAAGCAGCAGGCATTGATGGTTTTTCGTGAAAAAAATAAAGAAAATTCTCTTCTTGTAAAGAAAGGAGAAGAAAAGATACTGAACAATGAATATGAACTTTTTTTTAATTTATATGCGGATATTGTTCGGCAACGCGAGCAGGCACGAATGCTGGTAAAAGAAAACATTCCCGTACTTACAGTGATCGAGCCTGTTATATTACCTTCTTCTCCCGCTAAGCCCAATAAGATGTTAATTATAGCTATTTCGGCGCTGATAGGTGGATTTATAGGATGTTGCTGGGTATTGCTGGCTTCTTCTTATCGGAAATGGAAAAGCATGTAACCCAATAGCTCATCTTTCTATTTCGAATGAGAAGCCGGTTAAATCTTAGCTTTTGTTTTCTATCGTAGTTATCATAGTTTTAATATTTTAATGACGATCATTTCATAAATGTGTGGGAACGTCGGATCATATTGAAAGATATAAAAGTATTTATTTCCTGGTATTCAAAAGGGTATTTGTATATGGATAAAATAATTATTTTTTTATCTGGAAAATAACGATTATATAACAAAACTGTGTATTTTTGCAAAAATAGAATAATAAATAGGTTGTAGTAAATAGGAATGAGATGCTAAGTTTATTATCGGACGAATTAAGATTGGTATTATCCATGGCAGTTGCTCTGTTAATTGGCTGGAATATTCGTATGCCGGTTTTTAAGATGGCAATTCTTAAGGATTTTGTAGATAAACCCAATCAGCGTTCTTCTCATAAAGGAAGTGTTCCTAACATTGGAGGTATTGTTGTATTTTTAGCATTTTTATGTTCGTTTTTATTGTTTGTCCGATTCTCTGAAAGAAGTGAATTTCAATATATTCTTTTAGGGGCTATTCTTATTTTTCTTATCGGAATATACGATGATCTTTTGGAGATATCCCCTCGAAAGAAAGTAAAAGGAGAGATGTTGGGAGTGCTGGTGTTATTGGTCGGAGGCGGTTTTTATCTGACTAATCTGCACGGTTTGCTGGGAATTTACGACATTACTCCCTGGATTGGCTTACCGTTAACTTTTATCGGGCTTGTCGGGTTGATCAATGCCATAAATCTAATCGATGGAATCGACGGTTTGTGTTCCGGTATCGCTTTAATGGATTGCTTATTTTTCGGAATATGGTTTTATCTCAGCGGCAACGTTGAATATGCTTTATTGTGTGGCGTATTGAGTGCCGCAATCATTCCTTTCTTTTTTATAAATGTGTTTGGGAAACGTTCTAAAATGTTTATGGGGGATTCCGGGGCTTTAATGGTCGGATTTCTGTTGGGAGTAATGGCCATTAAATTTTGTGAGGTAGATGTTCATCTGGGAGCCACTTGTGCCGTTAAAGCTGCTCCCGCCGTGGTGTTCAGTGTATTGGCTATTCCGGTTTTAGACACATTGAGATTATTTGCTTCCCGTTGGATGCGTGGTAAGTCTCCTTTTGCACCGGATAAACGTCATTTTCATCATAAGTTGCTGGTAATCTATAAGGGAGTTCATAAAAAAGCAACTTTTACTCTTTTATTCTTTAATTTTTTATTTGTCATCTTGGGAGTAATAGGACGTAACTGGCCTAACGAATTATTGATTCTGGTGGATATCGCGTTCTTTATTATTCTGTTTTATGTTGTAAATTTTTTGGCAAAACGTATTCAGGCAAAGAAAGCTTGATCGTGGAATATTAAGAATCTTTTCCTGTACACTTGATGTCAGATTATTTTGTACTTGCGCAGTATTGATACTCCCCGTATAAGTCTTCAAAATAGTTTCCCGAATGATTGTTGAATCTGGGTGTTGGGGAAATTTGTAATAAAATAAAATGATAACGATTATATGAAAGGTATTGTATTGGCCGGAGGCTCTGGCACTCGTTTATATCCGATAACGAAAGGAGTGTCCAAACAGTTATTGCCGATTTACGATAAACCGATGGTTTATTATCCCATATCGGTGTTAATGCTTGCCGGGATTCGTGATATTTTGATCATTTCTACCCCTCAGGATTTACCCGGCTTTCAGCGTTTGTTGGGAGATGGCTCCGATTATGGGGTAAACTTTGCCTATGCGGAACAACCCAATCCCGACGGTTTGGCTCAGGCTTTTATCATAGGAAAGGAGTTTATCGGCGACGATTCTGCCTGTTTGGTATTAGGGGATAATATTTTTTACGGACAGAGCTTTTCCCGGATGCTGGAAGAAGCGGTAATAACTGCCGAGCAAGAAAACAAAGCTACTGTATTCGGTTACTATGTAAACGATCCGGAACGCTACGGCGTAGCGGAATTCGATCCGGAAGGGAATGTGTTGAGTATTGAAGAAAAACCTGTTTCTCCGAAATCGAATTATGCTGTCGTCGGTTTGTATTTTTATCCGAATAAGGTGGTGGATGTCGCTTCGCGGATAAAACCTTCGGCTCGTGGAGAATTGGAAATAACCACGGTAAACCAGGAGTTTTTAAAAGACGGAGAACTGAAAGTACAATTATTGGGGCGTGGATTTGCCTGGTTAGACACCGGTACGCACGATTCCTTGTCGGAAGCTTCTACTTTTGTCGAAGTTATCGAAAAAAGGCAGGGATTGAAAGTTTCTTGTTTAGAGGAGATTGCCTATAAGAAAGGATGGATAACCGAAGAAAGGCTGAGAGAATTGGCCGCACCGTTGAGGAAAAATCAGTATGGGCAATATTTGTTGAAAATGATAGATTAAGCAGAGGACGATAAAAAACAATGCAGACATGGAAGTGATCGAAACACCGATAGAGGGAGTCGTTATCTTGGAGCCGAAAGTATTCGGGGATGAAAGAGGCTATTTTTTTGAAAGTTTTTCTCAGAAAGAATTTGACGAAAAAGTTTGTAAAACGATTTTTGTACAGGACAACGAGTCGAAGTCGTCTTATGGAGTGCTGAGAGGATTGCACTACCAGCTGCCGCCTTACACTCAGGCTAAATTGGTGCGGGTGGTAAAAGGGAAAGTATTGGATGTGGTGGTCGATCTTCGTAAAAATTCGGCCACTTTTGGAAAACATGTCGCAACGGAATTGTCGGAGGCCAATAAACGTCAGTTTTTTGTGCCCAGAGGATTTGCGCACGGTTTTGTCGTATTGAGTGAAGAGGCTATATTTCAATATAAATGCGATAATTATTATGCTCCGGGCCATGAAGGGGGAATCCGTTTCGATGATCCGGCTTTAAATATCGATTGGAAAATACCGGTAAAAGATATGATCTTATCGGAAAAAGATTTGAAGCATAAAGACTTTTCTGAAAGCTTTGTGTTTGAAGATCGAGTTGCGGAGGAGGCAGGGAGATAAAAATAATAAGTGGTTTATTTATGGCGAATATATTAGTAACGGGAGCCAATGGGCAATTGGGATCGGAATTGCGTAAAATCGGTTTTACGGCATTGGATGATGTTTTTTTTACAGATATTACCGAACTGGATATTACGAGCTATGAAGCTGTGGCTAAGTTTGTGGAAGAACACGAGATCGATACCATCGTTAATTGTGCTGCTTATACCGCAGTCGATAAGGCTGAAGATGAGCCGGAAGCGGCTGCCAGGATCAATACGGAGGCCGTTGCCAATTTAGCTAAAGTGGCCAATAAACAGGATTGCCTTTTGATACACGTTTCTACGGATTATGTGTTTAACGGAATGGGGGAAAAACCTTACACTGAAAAAGATCGTCCCGAACCTGTAAGCGTATATGGAAAAACGAAATTAGCCGGAGAAGAAGCTATAAAAAAATCCGGTTGCCTGTACATCATTATTCGTACTGCTTGGTTATATTCGGCATTCGGCAACAATTTCGTGAAAACAATACTGCGCCTGGCCGGGGAACGTTCAGAGATCAGTGTGGTATCCGATCAGGTGGGAAGTCCGACGTATGCAGAAGACCTTGCCCGTGCTATTGTGACGATCATGGAGAATGACGACCGGGGCATGTGTGAGGGGATTTATCATTTTTCCGATGAAGGTGTTTGTTCCTGGTATGATTTCGCTTCTGAAATAGTCCGGATCAGCGGATTGCCATGTCGGGTAAAACCTGTAACTACTGCCGAATACCCTACGAGAACTCGACGGCCTGCTTATTCTGTGCTGGATAAATCGAAAATCAGGAATACGTTTAAGGTAACTGTTCCCGATTGGAAGGAATCTTTGGCTGCTTGTATGAAAGAGCTGAAAGCTAACCAATAAAGAATATTGAATTTAGAATAATTATAGAGCGTGAAGTTTAACTTCGTTCTTAACTTTGATTTTTCTGTTTTATGAAGAATATATTAGTTACGGGAGGGGCCGGTTTTATCGGTTCGCATTTGGTGAGATTGCTGGTCAATAAATATCCGGAATATCGTATTGTTAATTTGGATAAGCTGACTTATGCCGGAAATTTGGCGAATTTAAAAGATGTAGAGCATATGCCGAACTATGTCTTTGTGAAGGCGGATATTTGTGATTTTCCTGCTATGCAGGATATTTTTGCAAAATATAAAATAGACGGTGTGATTCATTTGGCAGCGGAAAGCCATGTAGATCGTTCGATCAAAGATCCGTTTGCTTTTGCCCAGACCAACGTCATGGGAACCTTAAGTTTGTTACAGGCTGCTAAACTGGCCTGGGAGGGGAAATTTGAAGATAAATTATTTTATCATGTTTCTACCGACGAAGTGTACGGTTCTTTACAGCCGGACGGAGGATTCTTTACTGAAAACACGAAATACGATCCGCATTCCCCTTATTCGGCTTCGAAAGCTTCTTCCGATCATTTTGTGCGGGCGTTTCACGACACCTACGGGCTTCCGGTGAAAATATCCAATTGTTCTAATAACTACGGAACTTATCAGTTCCCGGAAAAATTGATTCCCTTATTTATTAACAACATCCGGCATAATAAGCCGTTGCCTGTATATGGTAAGGGAGAAAATGTACGTGATTGGTTGTTTGTGGAAGACCATGCCCGGGCTATCGATCTGATTTTTCACGAGGGAAAAGTGGGAGAGACATATAATATCGGCGGTTTTAACGAGTGGAAAAATATCGATCTCATCAAAGTGATGATCAGGGTCACCGACCGATTATTGGGACGTCCCGAAGGTTCGTCGGAAAAATTGATTACCTATGTCACCGACCGTGCCGGACATGATTTGCGGTATGCGATCGATTCTACTAAATTACATCAGGAGTTGGGCTGGGAACCTTCTTTGCAGTTTGAAGAGGGGATAGAAAGGACAGTAAAATGGTATCTGGAGAATCAGGAATGGCTGGATAATGTGACCAGCGGCGATTATCAAAAATATTACGAGAAAATGTACGGAGATCGGCAGGAGACGAAATAACGGCATTGAATAAAAAAGGAAGAACCGGGACTTTGGTAAGTTACCGGTTCTTTTTTAGTAAAATAATTCTTGACAGAATGTATAATAAAAAGTTTGTTTTGTGTAGCTAAACATTGGGATTACTTCGGTGGTTTTATGTGGAAATACAAAATAAAAGCTTATCTTTGCAACTTTGTCTGATAGTATGAAAAGACGTTGATTATCAGTGAAAATAAAATATAAAAAATGATTACAGTTTCGGATTTAGAGATTCAATTTGGGAAAAGGACTTTGTTTCAGGAAGTGAATTTAAAGTTCACGCCGGGTAATTGTTATGGGGTAATCGGAGCAAATGGTGCTGGAAAATCGACTTTTTTAAGAATTTTAAGCGGCGATCTGGAACCGACCAGGGGCACGGTGATGTTCGGACCGGGAGAGCGCCTTTCTGTTTTAAAGCAGGATCACTTTGCTTACGATGAATGTACGGTGCTGGATACCGTGTTGCAAGGCCATAGCCAGTTGTGGGAAGTTATGCAGGAGAAAAACGCAATCTATATGAAAGAAGATTTTTCCGATGCCGACGGATTGCGGGTAGCCGAATTGGAAGAAAAATTTGCAGCAATGGACGGCTGGGATGCAGAAAGCAATGCAGCCAACCTGCTGAGTGGTTTGGGAATCAAAGAAGAGTTACATTATTCCTTAATGAAAGACCTGAGCGGTAAACAAAAAGTGCGTGTATTGCTCGCCCAGGCATTGTTCGGAAAACCGGATAATTTATTGTTGGACGAGCCGACGAACGACCTCGACCTCGATACGGTGATGTGGCTTGAAAATTATCTGGCCAATTATGAGAATACCGTATTGGTGGTATCTCACGACCGTCACTTCTTGGACTCGGTTTGTACCCATTCCGTCGATATCGACTTTGGGAAAATCCAGCTTTTTGCAGGTAATTATAGTTTTTGGTACGAATCCAGCCAGTTAGCGCTGCGCCAGGCTCAGGCAAAGAATAAAAAGGCGGAAGAAAAGCGCAAGGAATTGCAGGAATTTATTTCCCGTTTCAGTGCGAATGTGGCAAAGTCTAAGCAGACCACCAGCCGTAAGAAAATGATCGAGAAGCTGAATATCGAAGAAATTATGCCTTCTACCCGCAAGTATCCGGGAATTATCTTCACGCCGGAACGTGAGGTGGGAAATAAGATTCTGGAGGTACGCAATTTAAGTAAGAGCATAGAGGGACAATGCCTGTTTAAAGATGTGGAGTTTTCGGTGGAAAAGGACGATAAGATCGTATTCTTATCCCGTGACCCGCGTGCTATGACCGCTTTATTGGAAATTATCACCGGCAATGAAAAACCGGATACCGGGGATTTTACCTGGGGGGTTACGATTACTTCGGCTTATTTGCCTCTCGATAATTCGGCGTTTTTCACTACCGATATGACTTTGATCGAGTGGCTGGGACAGTATTCTGCAGATACCAGTGAAACGTTCCTGCGTGGATTCTTAGGGAAAATGCTTTTTTCCGGAGAGGATATTTATAAAAATGTGAAAGTGTTGTCGGGAGGAGAGAAAATGCGTTGTATGATCGCCCGGATGATGCTTAACAATGCGAATGTGCTTGTACTGGATTCTCCTGCCAATCATTTGGATCTGGAGTCTATACAGGCATTCAACAATACGTTAGTCGCTTTTAAAGGAGTGGTGCTTATGAATTCTCATGACCACGAATTTATTCAAACCGTGTGTAACCGTGTGATCGAGCTTACCCCTAACGGGATGATCGATAAAAGAATGGACTTTGACGACTATATTAGTAATGACGCAATAAAAGAACAGTTACAAAAAATGTACGGAACAGAATAGGAGGGGATAGGAAACCGAGGTTGGGTATTATTGATAATCGCTAATTTATAAAATGAAAAAAATATTAGTCACCGGGGGAGCCGGGTTTATTGGTTCTCATTTGTGCGAACGCCTTCTGAACGAAGGAAATAAAGTAATATGCCTGGATAATTTTTTTACCAGCTCGAAAGAAAATATGTTGCCTATGCTCGGGCATCCTAATTTTGAGTTGGTAGAGAGGGATATTACTTATTTCTATGTTAAGGATGTGGACGAGATTTATAATCTTGCCTGTCCGGCTTCGCCGATTCATTACCAGTTCGATCCCGTGAAAACCATGACTACTTCGGTGCTTGGGGCGATAAATATGCTCGAGCTCGCTAAAGGAGTGAATGCGAAAATCCTGCAAAGTTCCACCAGTGAAGTGTATGGAGATCCGCTGGTTCATCCGCAGGTAGAATCTTATTGGGGAAATGTCAATCCCATCGGAGTGCGTTCTTGTTATGACGAAGGAAAACGTAGTGCGGAAACCTTGTTTATGGATTATCATCGTCAGGACCATGTGCGTATTAAAATCGTCCGGATCTTCAATACATACGGGCCGAAGATGCTGCCTAACGACGGGCGTGTGGTGTCTAATTTTATCATGGCAGCCCTTCAGGGACGGGATATTGAAATTTATGGGAATGGTTTGCAGACACGGAGTTTTCAATATATCGACGACCTGGTCGAGGGAATGATCCGGATGATGAATACCGACGATGGTTTTGTCGGGCCGTTGAATCTGGGAAATCCCCGGGAATTCACTATCGCCGAATTGGCGGAAAAGGTGCTGGAAATAACAGGATCGCGGTCGAAAATCGTTTATAAACCTCTTCCTTATGACGATCCGAAGAAAAGAAAGCCCGATATCTCTTTGGCAAAGGGAAAATTGAATTGGGAGCCTACGATCCGTTTGGAGGAAGGTTTAGTGAAAACGGTAGAGTATTTTAAAGGTATCTTGAAATAAGATTATCCCGTGAAAATAGGATAGGAGCGTTCGAATCTGAGCGCTCTTTTTTTGTGCTTATAATATGGAAAATATAAGAAAACAAGAGGATAATGTGTTTCGGAATGGTAATTTGTATAAACAAAATTGTATATTTGAAACCACGAAATGCCGGGCGGGATTTGTATTTGAAAATTTCTGTGTTAAATAATATAGTGATTCGGAATGAAAGTAAAATTTTATTGGTTAGGATTTTTAATCTTAATGTGGGGATGTCAGTCTGTGCCGGTTCAGTCTGATTATGTCGTTATTGCCGGTAAAGGTGTCGAGGGAGATACAGCTTGGTATCCGGTAGTGAAAACGTTAGCGGATAAACATCGGGCGAAGGTGCTTGCTTATCGGGAAAGTCCCGGAGAGCTGCTGGAACAATTGCGGCAAATACGCCCGCGTTATGTGGCTATGGTCGAAAAGCCCGGGAATTTAGGGCGGGATTATGTGATCGGTATGCATCGTTTGAGCCGGGAAATAGATTCTGATATTTATGCCGATTTCCTATGGGGGATTATCACCGGATATGATGCGCAAAATGCGATGAAGATGGTGAATAATAGTACGGAGCCGTTGGTGGTTCACGATGCGGTGGCTACTATCATGGAATTGCATAGTGCCAAATGGTTCGATCGCTATGCCTGGGTGGACGATCATGATAAGGGACTTTGGGGAGAAAAGGCATCCCGGGAGGACAGTGCGGTGACTTACCGAATCGAGCCGCAGCAAGTGCTACGGAAATTTTACGATATTTACGAGGAGGTACAGCCCGATTTGGTGGTGACGGCAGCCCATGCCACAGAGAGGAATCTTGAAATGCCGTTCTCATTGGGGAACATTAAAGCGAAAAACGGAGTGTTGTATGCCGATTTCCCGGGTGATCCGCAGGATTTGAAAGAAAGCGGGAAACGTAAGGTATATTTTGCCGTGGGGAATTGTCTGATCGGGAATGTAAACAAGACCCCCGAAAGTATGGCTGTTGCCTGGATGAACAGTGGAAACGCCGCTACGATGATCGGATATGTCGTGACCACCTGGCACGGGCGGAACGGCTGGGGCGGTTTGAAATATTGGCTGACCACTCCGGGACGTTATTCGCTGGCCGAAGCGATCTTTCTGAATCAGCAGGATTTAATCCATCAGCTGAACGGCTGGAATCCGAAATTGGCAACCCTGGATTATCCGTTCGATGCAAAAAACGAGTTTGCCGAAGGACGTAAGCAAATTACCGATTCTACGGGTATCGTTCCCACTCACGACCAATTGGGATTTTTACATGACCGGGATGTGCTGGCTTATTATGGAGATCCCAAATGGGATGTGCGTTTGCAGGAAATACCGGAGGAAAATGATTTTTCGGTGACATCGGAAATTCAGGGGAAAAAATGTATCGTTACGATCACGACTTCGGAAGCGTTTCAGCTCGAAAGAATGAAGGGAGATCATTTTAAACAGGAACATGTGCTCGATTTACCGTTCAGTTATTTTTTCCCTGAACGGCTGAATCATCCGCGTTTGGCGGCAGGTCAGGATTGGAACGTTGCTTTGGACGAAAATTTCCTGCTGATCTACGAGCCGGATTTTAAACCGGGCTCTACTTATACCGTGGAACTGGATATCGACTGAGACTGAAATATATTTCTATTTATAAAGTATATCTAATTATAGTAAATATGGTAAAAACAATCATCACTTTTTTATTTTTAATCGGTTTGGGTGTGGTGTCCGCATCCGGAGCGCCGGATGATTTTATCCGGATCGGTACGAACACAACAGACCTGATTTTTAAAGTAGGGAAAAACGGGCGCCTGTATCAGTCGTACCTGGGGCAAAAGCTGCAAAACGAATCGGAGTTTGCCTATTTGAAACAAGGGCGTGAAGCTTATCTTACGCACGGTATGGAAGATTATTTCGAACCCGCTATCCGGGTGCTGCATAACGACGGTAATCCTTCTTTATTATTGAAATATGTGTCTTCGGAAGTGAATCGTAAAAGTGATGATGTGACCGAAACGGTTATTCTGCTGAAAGACGATAAGTATCCGGTAGAAGTTAAGCTGTTTTTCACTGCTTTTGCCAAGGAAAATGTGATCAAGACACATGCGGAAATTTCTCATCAGGAGAAGAAACCCGTTACTTTATATAATTATGCCTCTTCGTTGCTGCACCTGAATGCTGCGAAATATTGGCTGACGGAATTTAGTGGAAATTGGGCGCACGAAGTGAATATGAATGAAAGACAGCTTGATTTCGGTAAAAAAATCGTGGATACTAAATTGGGTTCCCGTGCCAATCTCTTCTGTTCTCCTTATTTTATGATCTCCTTGAATAGTCCGGTACAGGAAAATGCTGGAGAGGTATTGCTGGGAACTGTGAATTGGACCGGAAATTTCCGGTTTACCTTTGAAGTGGACGACCAGAACGGATTGCGGGTTATTTCCGGTATCAATCCTTATGGCTCGGAGTATATTCTTAAACCGAAAGAAGTGTTTTCTACACCTGAATTTGTGTTTACTTATAGTACCGAAGGTAAGGGACAAGCCAGCCGCGACCTGCATCGCTGGGCGCGTAAATATCAGTTGAAAGACGGCGAGAAAGACCGCATGACGCTTTTGAATAATTGGGAAGCGACTTATTTTAATTTTAATGAAGAAAAGCTGATTCAATTATTTGACGAAGCGAAAAAGCTCGGTGTGGATATGTTTTTGTTGGACGACGGCTGGTTTGGAAATAAATATCCGCGTAGCAGCGATCATCAGGGATTGGGCGACTGGCAAGAAACTACCGGTAAATTGCCGAATGGTATCGGTAAACTGGTGAAGGAAGCCAATGCGCGCGGATTGAAATTCGGTTTATGGATCGAGCCCGAAATGGTGAATCCGAAAAGCGAGTTGTATGAAAAACATAAGGATTGGATAGCCCGCG
>OGOU01000134.1_pt1 | contig 71710 bp, 72 predicted proteins | sample 1552721 | NCBI WGS metagenome assembly OGOU01 (sample SAMEA2580176, study PRJEB22360) | human gut metagenome | biome: human gut; feature: human-associated habitat; material: faeces | place: Denmark | collected 2008/2010
CCCCATGAGGGTAAACGCGCTCACAGCGCGGGTTTTGAGGCTTTTGAATTTATTTTTTATACTATCCAATCGGGCGTAAACCTTTCATCATATCTTCTCTTTAAGTTTAACATTTATTAAGTGTTTTTTCAACATTATGATTGGGTAAGATATGATAATCAGTTTAAAAAATTACAGTTTTCCTTTTTTCAGGCGTGAAACTATAATCGTCGCCACGGCAGAAACCGCCAGACCGATAACAGGCCATGTATAACCTGCTTTTTTCTCGGTATGAGCCCGTTCAATGCTGCGCGCGATGTCAGCTCTTTGGGTATCATAATTATATCTTGCGATATCTTTCGTAACGGGACAAGCCCCGGTGCAATTTGCGGGGTATGCGAGATTTCCTGAATTTGAAACAGTTGTGTTCATAAAACTACCTTCTACTTCACTACATATTTTTATAAAAACATTTTGTTCAAAAAAATTGCCTCTCACTTTGCAAAATAAAAAAAATACCCTATAATGAAGTAACAAGTTTTAATAATTAATAAGAGGGTTTATTATGAAAAAGGCATTTACTCTTGCTGAAGCATTAATCGCACTGATGATTATCGGTGTAATAGCGGCTCTCCTTTTGAGAACACTAAACAGGGTCACACCTGACAAAGAAAAAGTTATGTATATAAAAGCATACCATACGCTTGAGCAGGTTGTGGCGGACACAATAAATGACCCCTCTAAGTATGACCAGGAAATCGGAGCAGCATCTGCCGCAGACTTTAGCCAAGCACCTCTTGACCTCTGGGGAACATCAATCTCCGGTGCAAGCGGCTGCAACTCGGTAGGTCAAAGCAACGCTCTTTGCTGCTTTATGGCGGATAAAGTTAATATTATCGGAACAGGCAATTGCAGCGCAAATGACAATTTTACCACCACAAACGGTATAAAATGGTCGGGTGTAAACGGCGGTTCTTATCCGAAAACCATTACCGTAGATGTAAACGGTGATGAGGACGGAGGAACATATTCGATTATAGTAAATTCTGACGGAAAGGTTTACCCGCCCACCGGAGGAAAAGAAGAGGAATTTTTGCAGGAACAAACAAAAATCCGTTAATAAAAATTCAGCCCGTGCGGTATAAACTGTTCGGGCTGTTTCTTCAGATAAAATATAGTCATCCTGAACTTATCAGAGAGCCGCGGCGCTGCCGCACAAACAAAATATCGTGTGTCATTCTGAACTTGTTTCAGAATCTCCGGCGGAAGCCGGCCAAAACAAAAATATCTCACGTCATTCTGGACTTGTTTCAGAATCCCGGCGGAGCCGGTCAAAAAAAACCGGTCAAAGAGAAAAAACCAATAAACAATTAATAAAAGGAGGAAATTGTGGAGAAAAAACAAATTGCGGACATCGGCGTTTTTGGCGGTTCGGGGTTTTACAAATTTTTAGACAATATTGAAGAACTTAGAGTGGAAACACCCTATGGAGCCCCGTCAGACAGCGTTTTCATCGGGCAAATCGGCGCTCACAAAGTCGCATTTATGCCCCGCCACAACAGAAACCACACAATTCCCCCGCATTTAATCAATTACAGAGCAAATGTCTGGGCAATGAAATCCCTCGGCGTAAAAAGAGTGATTTCGCCCTGCGCAGCCGGAAGCTTGCAAAAACACGTTGAACCGGGTCATTTTGTAATCTGCGACCAGTTCGTTGACTGGACAGACGGTAGAAAATCAACCTTTTTCGACGGCCCGATTGTTACTCACGTTAGCGCGGCTGACCCTTATTGCCCCGAAATGAGAAAAATCGCAATTGAAACCGGCAAAGAGCTCGGAATCACAATCCATCCGACCGGAACAGTGGTTGTCATCAACGGCCCGAGGTTCTCAACAAAAGCAGAATCAAAATTCTTCACATCTCAGGGCTGGGAAGTAATAAATATGACCCAGTTCCCCGAAGCATATCTCGTAAAAGAGATGGATATGTGCCCGCTGAACATTTCTTTGATAACAGACTACGATGCAGGGCTTGTCGGCGAAGTTGAGCCAGTTTCTCACGCAGCGGTAATCAAAGTTTTTGAAGAAAACAACCAGAAACTCAAAAATCTGCTTTTCAAAATGATAGAAAAACTCCCTGTCGAAAGAGAAAATTGCGAATGCGAAAAAACGCTTTCAGGTTCAAGGGTTTAAGGAGAAAAAATGCAGGCAGTTGCAGAGATAGTAAATCTTTTATTTGAAATTTATTTTTGGATTATCATTGCGCGAATCTTTTTAACCTGGATTCCGTCAATAAACTGGTACAATGAGCCGTTTAAGACAATGGCTGCGGTTTCTGACGTTCTTCTTGAGCCTTTCAGAAAAATAATCCCGCCCATCGGAGGCATTGATATTTCGCCAATGCTGGCGTTATTCGTGCTTTATCTTGTTCGGGTGCTTGTTATCAGATTGCTGCTGATGATTTAACAAAAACCTTTAATTCTGCCCCCTGAACCCGTTTCAGGGCCGCAAACATTCTGAAACAGGTTCAAAATGACGCACGATGTTTTTGTTTGACCGGCTTTTGCCGGAGATTCTGAAACAAGTTCAGAATGACGTCTAATTTAATTGCTAAAGGAGAGAAGTATGCCGCGTCCAATGACGATTACAGAAAAGATTTTTGCAGCTCATGCGGGGCTGGATGAGGTAAAAGCGGGCGATTTAATCACTGCAAAGGTTGATATTACGCTAGCAAACGACATTACAGGCCCCGTGGCAATAAAAGAATTCAAAAAAATCGGCGTCGAAAAGGTTTTTGACAAAGATCGCGTTATTTTTGTGCCCGACCACTTTGTTCCGAACAAAGACATAAAATCAGCCCAGCAGGCAAAGGAAGTTCGTGAATTTTCAAAAGAACAGGGGCTTACGAACTACTTTGAAGTCGGCAGAATGGGCATTGAGCACGCTCTTTTGCCCGAACAGGGGCTTGTTACGGCCGGTGATTTGATTATCGGAGCAGATTCTCACACCTGTACTTACGGCGCGCTGGGAGCGTTTTCTACGGGCGTGGGCTCTACGGATTTGGCCTGTGCAATGGCTTCCGGCGAAACATGGTTCAAAGTTCCGTCCGCAATTAAGGTAGAATTCACCGGAAAACTCAACAAATGGGTGAGCGCAAAGGATTTGGTGCTTTATTTAATCGGCGATATCGGCGTGGACGGGGCACTTTACAAAACTCTCGAAATTTCCGGCAATGTAATCGAAGAAATGGACATGGACGGGCGTTTGACGTTCTGCAACATGGCAATTGAAGCCGGCGCAAAAAACGGAATCATTGTTCCGGACGAAAAAACAAAAGAATATCTCAAAAACCGCTCAATCAGAACGCCGGTTTTCTACACAAGCGACGCAAATGCCGAATACGAGAAGGTTTTGACCTACGATGTATCGAAAATCGAGCCTACTGTGGCATTTCCGCACCTGCCTGAGAACACAAAACCGATTTCTCAGGTTGGGGAGATAAAAATTGACCAATCCATCATCGGAAGCTGCACAAACGGACGGCTTGAGGATATAAAAGTTGCCGCTCAAATCCTTGAAGGGCGCAGTGTTCACCCTGATGTGCGGCTTATTGTCTTTCCAGGTACGCAAAAAATCTACCTTGAAGCAATTGAAAAAGGATACATCCAGACAATCATAAAAGCCGGCGGCGCAGTTTCCACGCCGACATGCGGGCCTTGCCTCGGCGGTCATGCCGGAATCCTCGCAAAAGGAGAACGCGCAATCTCGACCACAAACCGGAATTTCGTAGGCAGAATGGGGCATACAGAAAGCGAAATCTACCTTTCCTCGCCCGCAATCGCCGCAGCGAGCGCTGTTGCAGGAAAAATCGCTTCACCGGAAGATTTGTAACCGCCAAAACCGTTATTTATCAATCATATAAAAATCTTCCGGCAATTCATCTTCTATCATCCGGACGAATTCAGACGGTTTCATATTCAAAGCCTCCGCAAGGCGAAAAATCGTCGTGAGCTGCGGGTCTTTTAAGCCGCGTTCAAAGGTATTTACTATAGAAATTGAAATATCGTTTTCAGAGCTGAACATAAACTGACTTTTCCCGCCGCGCAGCCTTTTCAGTAGCTCGCCGGCAGTTTTGCATATTAGTTCTTTTTTTGATAGCTCTTGCATGAATTCAATTTTAAAGCTATAATTCCTCTATCGCTTTCACGAACGTGATAGGCTAAAAGGATAAAGCTAAAATTACGGAGGGAATATGGAAGAAAAAAGCAAATACGAAGATTTGTTAGAAAAGCAGGAAATCAGCTCCCTAAAAGACAAAATCGCGCTTCCGATTCTTCTTGCGGTTACTATTCTTGCCGCATATTTGACTTTTAAGCCCACAGCTGACGTCGCTTATATTGACAGCGGTTATTTGGAAAATTTAAAAACCTGTACGCCCTACACAACAAGCGGAAAAATAAACCATCCGGCGAATTCCTCCTCAACAAGCACAATTAAAGGCTACAAAGACGGAAAATGTATTCTCCAGACAATAAACGTATTTATTCCGAACCGGATTTTAGCCTCAAATTGCGCATTATCAGACGCGCAGCTTGAAGAACTCTATAAAGCGGGCGGATTTAAGCAGAAAAAAACTATTAAGAAATTCAAAAAAGAACACGCATGCGGTACTTTCAAGCTGAAAAACCAGAACTGGGTTCAAATAAAATAGTCTATAACTACCCCGCAAACAAGCTCGATGCGGGGATTTTTTTATATATGCTCGACAATTTTATACAAATCCTCGCCGCCAACCGCTTTGTAGATGTTTATTGAGGAGATAATGAGATTTATTTTGTTTATCACCTCTTCTTTTTGAACAAGAAGCTCGCGCTCTGTCCCGTATAAAACGTCCAAATCGGCAGCAGCGCCAATCCGGCGTTTCTGTTCAAGCAAAGAAAGCAGATTTTTTTCGTATTCAAAACGTTTCAGGCTGTCTTCGTAATTTTTTTGTGCAGTTTCTGCGCCTATGAGCGCGTCATTCAACTCCTGAAACGAGGTGAGGATAGTTTTTTGATACTTTTCAACAGCTTCTTCGTACTCGTATTTTTTGAGCTTCAAAATTGCCATTTTTCGGCCTCCGGTGAAGAAATCAAACTGAGGAAGCAGCCCTGCTGCCGCCATTTGAGCCGGATGGGAAAATAACTTATCAAACTGATAAGCATTGAACCCGAGCTGCCCGTAGAGCACAAATTTAGGAAGAAAATCACGCCTTGCAGCCTTAACATCATAACCAATCCGCTTAATATTGTTTTCCGCACGCAAAAAATCAGGACGATTAGAGATAACATCGGAATCAAAATGCAACGGAATATTTTCAAGAGGTTTTACCGCCCCGAAATCCGCTCTATCAACGCCCGAGCCCGGTTCCGACGCAAGATAAACCTCCAGCTGATGAATCAGCACAGATTGCTGGTTTTTAAGGTTGTTCAATTCCTCTTTTACATAAGAAAGCGCTTTCTGCTCGTTAAGAACCTCATTTTGTGTGCACAGGCCGTTTTCAAACTTAATTTGCGTCTTGTTTGCGATGTCCTCCTGAATTTTTACGACCTGTTCCTGAATCCTTATGAGTTCATCAACCCTGATAAGGTTAAAATATTCCGCAGCGAATGCCGAAGTCAGCGCAATATAAGTCGCACGCTCATCCTGCTGAATCATTGCGAGCTGTTTTTCAACGCTTTTTGTCCGGAACCTGTTCATCCCCCAGATATCAACCTCATAGCTCATTGTCAGCGGGAGCTGAAGTTCGCTCTGTTTAAAACTCGGAATCATCATATTTCCGAATTGGAGATTGCTGGATTTAAGATTTCTGGCAAGACTTCCATTAAAAGAAAGCTCCGGAAGTTCGTTTGCAAAAGAAATTTTAACGAGTTTTTCGCCCTCTTTCACTCTGAGCGCTGCAATTTTTAAATCATGATTTTTTTGGTACAAAGTTTGAACATGCCCGCTCAAAACCGGGTCATTGTAACGCTCCCACCATTCAAGATTTATATATTGCTTTTTATAATCCGCAGGTTCTTTTGCGGCCTTGCAAAAACCCGTTTGCGGGCAAAGAAGAAAAAGCATAAACAGAAGTGTTATTAATTTTTTCATACGTTGTCTTTCGTTTTCGGCTGTTTTAAATTTTTTTTATTGACTTATTTTTTCTTGTGTTATTATAATAACACAAGAATTATTATAAATGAAAAAAAATAAAAAAACACTATGCCGCAAAATTTCTTAAACAAAAAAGTATTGTTCACGCTGATGACAACAGGCGTCCTGTCAAGGATTGCGACTCTTCAGATGTACGCAAAGAACAAATTCCCGATTACGCCCGAACAATACCTTATTCTTTCAATTCTCGTTGAAACAGGGGAACTTTATCAGCGGCAAATCTGCGAAATCACATACAAAGACCGCCCGAATATCACCAGACTCATAAATATTCTAGAAGCGGACGGACTGGTAAAACGGATTCATGATGTGAACGGCAGAAAAGTCAACAAAATACAGGTTACGCAAGAAGGCGCAGCGCTCCATGCCAGAATAAAACCCCACATGCTTGAGCTGAGAGATGAAGCTGTCAGCGGGATTAAAAAAGAAGAATTGGAAACCTGTTTTGCAATTATGAACAAAATGATAGCTAATTTAGAGAAAAAGACGAAACTTCATACCTGATAGAGAGGATTCAAGATGGACAACGCCGAAAAAAATAACAAAAAACCGGCACAAGAAGAAAATAAACCGGAAATAAAAACAAAACCGCAAATATCTGATAATGAAGATGAGGAAGAAGAAGATACCCGCCCGAGTTACATGAAAAAAAGGGTAATCGTGCCCACAATTACGGCAATAATCTTCTTTTTAACCGGAATATATTTCATTATCCACTCTTTTTATTATCAAGAAACCGACGACGCATTTATTGAAGGGCATATCGTGTCAGTAGCGCCGAGGGTTGCGGGCCCTGTCGTAAAACTCCTTGTGGATGACAACCAGCCTGTTAAAAAAGGCGATTTAATTCTTGAAATTGACCCGAAAGATTATGAAACCGCCCTTGCGCAAAAAGAAGCAAAACTTGCGGAGGCCAAAGCAAACCTTAATATTGCAGAAAAGAAAATAACAGAGTCACAGGCAGACCTGAATCAGTCAACAGAAGACATTTCAGCGTCAGAATCAAAGCTGGATTTTGCAAAAAAAGATTACAAAAGATACACAGACATGCATAAAGCAGGAATAGCCTCAAAACAAGACTACGACCAGAGCAAAACAGCCCTCACAGTCGCACAATCCGGTCATAATGCCGCACTTGAGCGCGAAAGGGCAGCACATTCTATGCTCCAGAGCGCAAAATCAAAAAAAGACGCAACAATTGCTGAAATTAAAAGGCTTGAGGCAGAAGTTGAGCAGGCAAAACTGGATTTATCCTACACAAAAATTTACGCCCCTCAGGACGGGCTGATTACAAACCGCTCGGTTGAACAGGGCAATTATGTGCAGGTTGCGCAGCCAATGCTTGCCGTTGTGCCCGAAAAAATGTGGATTGTAGCTAATTTTAAAGAAACGCAGCTCGCAAACATGCACCCCGGGCAGCCCGTAGAAATAAAAGTGGATACTTACAGAGGAAAAAAATTCAAAGGCAAAGTTGACAGCATTCAAAGGGCTACAGGCGCCAAAGCAAGCCTGTTTCCGCCCGAAAATGCAGTAGGAAGCTATGTAAAAATCGTCCAGAGGGTTCCTGTAAAAATCATTTTTACAGAAGATATTTCAAAATATAACATTGTTCCCGGAATGTCAGTCGTTCCGGAGGTTAAGGTAAGGTAAATGACCGCAGTCGCAGAAAAAACATTGCCTGAAAAACCCGTTCCCGGAGATGTTGTGCCTTTGTGGCTGATTGCGTTGACAATTCTTCTGCCAACCTCGTTCGCAATGCTTGCAACTTCGGCAACAAACGTCGCAATCCCTCATATTGCCGGTTTTTTTGGCTCCACACTCGACGAGGCAAACTGGGTAATCACAAGCTACATGATTGCAAACGCAATCCTCATACCGCTCACGGGCTGGCTTGAAAATTTGATGGGAAGAAAGAATTTTTTAAAGGTTTTTATAACGATTTTTACAATCGGCTCCGTGGTTTGCGCTTTTGCGCACAGTTTGAACCTGCTTGTGCTTGGCAGGGTGATTCAGGGCATTGGCGGAGGGCCGATGATGCCGATTTCGCAGGCGATTTTGATTGCGGCGTTTCCTTTTGAGAAAAGAGGGCAGGCAATGGCGCTTTTTGCGCTTGCTGTAATGGTTTTTTCAATACTGGGCCCGACTTTCGGCGGTTTTATCGTGGACAACTCCGCATGGCAGTGGATTTACCTTGTGAACATTCCTATCGGGATTTTTTCGGTAATTCTCGTTCATTGCAACATTGAGGACACAAAAAACCGGAAAATCCCCGAAAAAGTAGATTTTGTAGGCCTGATAGCTCTCGTAATCTGGCTTTTTTCAATGCAAATCGTGCTCGACAAAGGACAACAGTACGACTGGTTTGATACGACGTGGGTTTGCTGGTTGACAGGGATTTCGGTGTTTTCATTTATATTTTTCGTTGTTTGGGAGCTGGAATGCAAAAATGCAATCGTAAATTTGCGTGTTTTTAAGGATAAAAACTTCTTTATCGGCACGATTTTAGGCTCTTCCGTAAATATGATTATTTATGTAACAATCGTGCTTCTTCCGCAATTTTTGCAGAGCCTTATGGGTTACACAGCTATGCTCAGCGGCTTTTCACTTGCGCCGAGGGTGCTTTCCTGCGTCGTAATGCTGGCTGTAATCGGGAAAATGGTCGAAAAAATTGACAACAGGATACTTATTTCCGTCGGATTTGTGTTTCTTGCGCTTTCGACGATTATGTATGCAAATTTGAACCTTTCGATTTCCTTTGTTTACGTTGTTTTACCTAATATTTTGATGGGCGTAGGCGTAATTCTTGTGTTTATCCCTGTTTCTGCGCTTGCACTGGGGACTTTGCCCAAAATGGAGCTCTCAAACGGTGCGGGGCTTCACAGCCTTTGTAAATGCGTAACAACAGCCTTTGTAATCTCTATGTCCTCAACGCTTGTTGCTCGCCTTTCTCAGGTTCATCAGACATATCTTGTGCGGAATCTTTCGGATTTTAATCTGGTTTTTCAGCACAAAATGAGCGCAATGACCCACCATTTTATGGCTTCTTATCCATCAATATTCGCTGCTCACAAAGCCGGCGGGCTATTTTACAAGCAGCTTTTAACCCAATCGAGGCTTATGGCGTATGTTGATGTTTTTGAAATCTTTGCTTTGATTGCGATTTGCCTTGTGCCGTTTGCGTTTCTGCTGGATGTTGATTTTAAAAAGCAAAATAAATCGCGTTCTTAGCAGCCCTTTTCCTAATACCCCCAGCCCGATATAAAATACCTTGAAAAGATGAGCCCGCGGGCGGGATTTGCAGCTATAATAACCTTGGAAAAGTCTGTCTTTATGGCAGCTTTAATTGGAGAAACCATGAACTGCCCGAAATGCGGTACAAAACTAAATGAGCACGATTTAAACTGCCCTAATTGCAAAAAAGTAATCAGGCTAAAATGCCACGCCTGCGGACAGATTACCACAAAAAAAATCTGCCCCTCCTGCGGCACGGTTCTCATAAACAAATGCTACAAATGCGGAAAACTTAATCCAGCACAACTCGAAAATTGCCCCTCCTGCGGCTTGAATATAGAAGCCAGTATCGGACTTCGCGAAGCAATAATCGAGAATTTCGCAGCTCTGACCATCCAGCTCGGTGGGATGGAAGAGCTGAAAACAATTTTTAAAAATGAAAAAACAGTAAAACAGTTCAGGAAGAACTTTTACGAACTTTTGAAAAAATTTGCCGCAGAAAAGGATTTGCGCGTGCAGATTCTTGATGACACGTATATTATTCGTTTTTGCAAAAGCTACACTTTTGCCGAATCTGCCTCGGAAGCCATTGATTTTGCGCTGCATGTTACCCAGTTCGCCGCTCAAATTAACCAGAAGCTATATGAAACAAAAGGCGTTTCAGTCCGGGTAAAAATGGCGGTTCAAAAACGCGATGTTTATATGAAATCGAGCGGATATCACTCAGGGCTGAACATAAACCTCATGTACAATGCAGGAAACAAGCCTCATTTGTTCAACAATATTCAGGTTCTTGCGGATTCATATATTTATCAGGCATTGAAAACCCAATATCCGTTCCAGTCCCTGAGCGCGCTATACGTGAAAAAGCACATGGTAATGTTTTTTGAGCTTGTTTTATCAAAACTGATAAATCTCGAAGAAAAAGAGGAAAATTCCGCGCTCGAGCTCCCCAAACGCGTAGATTTTATACCGGAAGAAGAGGAAAACGACGAAAAACTGATTGATTTTTCAAGCCTCACCTGCTCTTTCCTGAAAGTTAAGCACGAAAATATTTTGAACAAAATTACAGAAATTTTCGCCAAGGGGATTAAAAATCCGATAGTTTGCGTCAAAGGCGACGACAGAAGCGGCAGGCTGATGAACATAAACTGCGAAATTACGCCGGAAATCCTGAATTGTGCAAAAACTGTGCGATTCGGCTGCCTCGAAAGCCTGAAATATACGCCGTTCGGGTTTCTGCGGTCGCTTATGTTTGCCAACTCTGGGCTGACTGAGTTTGATGTAATGGCAAACCCGATTCTTGTGAACAATATCACCGCCGATGACGCCCTGCGCAACCTGCTTACAATAAGCAACCCGCAGCACTTACATCCCGAAGACGCGCATTACGGCTATTTTGAAGCGTTTTCGAGATATTTTTCATCAATTAACGAAAAAACGGTGTTTATTGTTGATGATTTTCATAATATTGACGAAAGTTCGCTTGAAATTCTGAAATATTTAATAGAAACCAAACAGCTCGGCGAAACCGGCTTCCTGCTGGGTCACAGCACTGATTTTTCACTCCACAGAAATATTTACAAGCTCATGACCTCGCAGAATTTTTACGAGCTCGAGCTGAAACTTTCTTCAAACAAGGCTCTTGTCACAGACCGCAGAAAAGAGCTGAAAAATATCGAAAAATCTTTTTATTTTGAAAAAATCCTCGAAAATACCAGAGGCTCGGCGTTTTATCTTGCTCAGGCGCTCAATTATCTTGCAGCTGACGGGGTGCTTTCAATCGAAAAAGGGAAATATAAGGTCGAAAATGACCGCATGATAGTTATTCCCGAAGATATTGACGGGTTGATAAAAAGAAAGCTCCTTGTTTTGAAAGATTCTGCTTTTGAAATCTACACTGCGGCGCTGCTTTTGGGCGAGCGGGTTCCGTTTGATATTTTGAAGAACACGGACGACTTGAAAAAATTTGTAAAAGACCTGAAATTCCTTGAATCAAAAGGTTTTATAACTATTGAAAAAGAAAGAATTGTCAGAATCAACAATTACACAATCTGCCGCAAAAACCTGCAAGAAGCCATTCAGCCGGAGGTTCTTGCGCAAATATCGTTAAATCTGAGCAAAAATCTTCTTTCAAAATACCCCGACAATCTGCCTGTTAAAGCCCAAATCGCAGAACTTGCGGGTCAGAAGAAAGAGGCGTTCAACATCTGGCACAATCTTTCGGAATCAGCAGAGCAGCTCGGGGATTTTTCGGCTTATTTGAACACCACAAACAAATATCTGTCGCTTGTTGACAACGTAATCGACCCTGACACGGACAAAACCGTTGAGCAGATTAAACTTGAGGTCTATGAACACGTAAGCTCAATGCTTTACAAGTTTTATCCCGAAAAAATACTCAATTTTCTTGAACTTTTGCTCGAAAACCTTGAACAGGGCGATGATGAGGCAAAAATTAAGACAGTTGCAAACAAACTCGTGCAAAGCTGCCTGATTAGCGGAAATTACGCAAATGCGCTCGAATACGCAGGAAAAATCATCTCAAGAACCCCGAAAGGCTCATTCAACCCCTCAAATAAAAACTTCAACCTTAACTATTTTCTGATAAACCTTGTCACGCTTGAGATTTATTACAATCTCGGCCGCCTGAACGACTGTATTGAAGCTGGAAAAGAGCTTTTCAGGCACATTGACCTCAAAAACCTGCCCGAAGAAGTTCTCCCTGAAGGTTTTTCAAAAAAACAGTTCAAAGATGCAATCGCCGAAGCGCTGTTTTTCATCAGTTTATCCAAAATTATCCAGCGAAACAGCGATTTTCCCGCCTTTATTGAACATCTCAAATCCGCGCTGCCCGATGTGTTGTGCTTTAAAACGCTTGCCCTGCTGGAAAAATCAATCCGCGGCGAAAATATTGCGGCCGAGCTCGCCTCATTACAAAAAGCGCCTCTTGAGCAGGACAAATACGCAAAAGCCTTATACTGGCTAATTTGCGGGCTTGAGTCAATGAAAAAAGGCGATTTTGAAGAGCTCGGAAATGTTGTTTATCAGGCAAAACTCACTGCCGGCTCCTCCAGCCTTTTCCAGATTGAATATTTCTGCGATTTGCTTATCGGATTTGCTTACCAGAAAATAGGAAGCGTCAAAAAGGCAAAACAAATTTACTACAATGTGCTTGAGCTCGCCTCTGCAAAAGGAATCAAAAATATCACATATTTGTGCTGGTATTTTATTGCCGGAATCGAAAAAGACACCGGAAGTATTGAAATGGCGACCGGAATTTTGAATAATGCGGCAATAAGCATTGAAAAAGACGAAAATATTTCCGAAGTTTTCATTCTTCTGTTCAAATCCCTCTCCGCTCAGATTCTTTTCGGCGCAGGAGAATATGAAAAAGCGGCAATTTGCATAAATCAGGCTTATGAAATTACGCAAAAGTATTCACTGGACTTAAACAAAAAGCTTATCAGCGCGATTCGGGCAAAAACGGCGGAGAAATTGAAATCGATTGAATCTAAATAATCAGGGCGGGTGAAAAGCGGGTGTTTGAAGCCGGAAAGTTTACTTTTCCGTTCCGATTCCTCCGGGCATTCAACGTCGGAAGCCTTATCTCAAAAATTTTTGAGCCCTCCCCCATAGTCACTGCAAAGTTAACTTTCCGGCTTCGGTTTTTTGTTATTTTGGTTAAAAAACGGGGGGATTTTAAGATTATGCGTTCTTTTTGTTGTACAAAACAGAAGAAATCAGCGCACAAACGATAAATACGAGCCCGATTAGCCCTGTTATAACCTCGGGAACCTCTTTGAAAGTCGAAACAAACATCAAAACCGCAAGCGCCCCGATTGCCCAGTGCGCGCCGTGTTCAAGGTAGCGGAACTGCTTAAGCGTACCCTCTTCCACAAGCAAAATCGTCAAAGAACGAACAAAAATTGCGCCGATTGAAAGCCCGATTGCAATAATCACAACATCCTTGCTCAACGCAAACGCGCCCAGCACCCCGTCAAGAGAAAACGAAGCGTCAATGAGCTCCAAATACATAAAAGAAACAAATCCGCCCGTTCTCGCAACAGTTCCGACCATTTTAGCCGCTCGCCTTGCCTCTTTTTCTTCAAGAAATTTGCTGACGCCCTCAATAACAAGGTAAAGAATAACGCCGCTCATCCCCGCAAGAACAACGCCCAGCCTGTGTTCTTCTGAAACATAAGACTGCGTGACAAAAATCGCAATAAGGGTCAAAACGGTTTCTATTCCGTAAACATTCCCCGAATGGCACAACGGTTCTTCAATACAGCGAATCCAGTGAACATCTTTTTTCTCGTTGAAAAAATAATGCAAAAACAACATCATCAAAAACGCCCCGCCAAAAGCCACAATTGGCGCATGGGTTTCGTGGAGGTAATGAGAATAAAGGTCAGCATTATAAACAGCCATTTTTGCAACGGCAATCATCGAAACCTTTGCAAAAAGCGCCACAATCAGCACCGGAAACAGCAGCCTCATCCCGAAAACAGCAATAAGAATCCCCCATGTGAGGAATCTGTGGCGCCATTCATCGGTCATATGCTCCAGTTTCATTGCGTTTACAACAGCATTATCAAACGAAAGGCTGATTTCCAGCACGCTCAGAACGATTACGATAAAAAGACTTGCCAATCCCGAGCCCGGATGCATGTGTTCAGCCCAAAAATAAGCTCCGACAAGCCCCAGCACCGTCAACACGATTGATTCACCAAAATGTTTCCACATAACCGTTCCTTAGCTTCCGTATCATTATAATAATAGCCTATCCCCCCGAAAAAGGAATAGGCAATATATATGAAATAAACAATTTTTCAGATAAATACCGGATTAAATTTTGATAAGCAGCATTTTTGCCTTAGAAAGCGCAGAAAGCGAATGCGGCGTGTTTTTCTTCATCATGAGCATTTCACCGGTTGAAAGATTGAACTTTTCATTATCCACAACAAACTCCATATCCCCCTCAAGAACAAAAACGACCGCATCAACAGGCGAAATGTGCGTTTTAATCTCCGTACCACTATCCAGCGCTTTCAAAGTGATTGAATATTCCCCGTCTGCGTAAAGAACCTCGCTTACGATGGTATCTTGAACATAATCTATTTTTGCTTTTACATCAAATGGCTGCATTATTTCCTCCTTTTTTCTGATAAAACCATTTTTACCCCGTAATTTAGCCGCAACATCCCCTTTTCAGCCATGTATTTGCAGGTAATGCAAAAAATTTACTTATAAATAAGAATAGATAAACGCAGGAGGCGGGAATTTGTTTTTTCAAGGCATTTTTCGCCAGAAAATCCTGAAACATGCGGAAAGCGGGTGTTTTGATTTTCCGTTCCGATTCCTCCGGGCACTCAACGCCAAAAACCTTATCTCAAAAATTTTTGAGCCCTCTCCCATAGTCACTCCAAACCAAAACACCCGCTTTCCTCCCGCACGACAACAAAAAAGGAGAAAAAATGGAAAAAAGAGAAGATGTTTACCCCGACAGAGGACTGCACGAATACGGAAATGTCGAATTTGCCGACCCTGTAAACAAAAAATACCCGATTGATACCCCCGAACACATAAGAGCCGCATGGTCGTACATCCACATGCCACGTGACCTTGAAAAATACTCCGCAAAAGACTTAAAAACAATCGAAAACAGAATAATCAAGGCATGGAAAGAAAAAATCGACCCCGCAGGCCCGCCCGAAGCCCGAAAATGAACATTCCCACTTAACAAATCGCCACAATTGCGCCACTCTTAACGGATTTGTAATATAATTGGAGAATCAACGTTTGAAAGGCAATCAAGAATGGAAAATACTTTATCACAGTCGAAAATCTGGCAGGGATGGCATATATCAGACGACCTTATGGAGGTTTTTAACAGTAGCAAAGGCGTAATTGTTCCGGAATCACGTACGGAATTAATGGAAATGGCCGTCGGAGGCAAAGACAACCTTGTTTTTGACGTAGCTTACGATACGGGCGCAAAAGGCACTATACTTGAAGCCACCGTAACAAAATGCAAAAACGGAATCGCCGTAAATTACCCCGATCCTTACATGCGACGCCGCGATCCCAACTGTATGGTCGTAAACAACATCGCAATGACCGACAAAATCCTTTTTGAGGACAGATTTAACAAAAAATTCTCTTCAATCAGGACAGAAACCCTTAACTGGCTTGCCTCAAACGAACTTATCCTTGTACCTTTTATGGCGGGCGGCGCAAAATACGGTTATCCTGCGCTCATGGTTGCCCCGAAAAACGCAGCATTCTTCGCTGCAAGCATTTATGACCTGCAAGGGATGATTCCGGTTGACAAAATCGAACGTCATTTTGAACCAAAGGCAATAATTTACGTTGCCCCGCCTTTCAGACACACTCATTTCGGCGGAAAACAGGTTGTTGTGCATAATAACCAGAATTCTATCCACGAAGTTTTTTCCTACAACCTCTACCCCGGCCCGAGCGCGAAAAAAGGCGTTTACGGCATTTTGCTGGCTCTGGGGATAAAAGAAGATTTTGTGACAGTTCATGCTTCGACCGTAAACATCACAACCCCGTATGACAACGACGTAAGCATACTCCACGAGGGCGCTTCCGGCAGCGGAAAAAGCGAAATGCTCGAATATGCGCACCGTGAAGAAGACGGACGACTTCTGCTCGGGCGAAACGTCGTGACCGGCGAAGAAAAACACCTTGCACTTTCTCAGGGTTGTAAATTGCAGCCCGTAACCGATGATATGGCGCTTTGCCATCCCGGTTTCAGGAAAGACAACGGCCGCCTTTCGGTCATTGACGCGGAAAAATCGTGGTTTGTGAGAATTGACCACATAAAAAAATACGGCACCGACCCGCACCTTGAAGAAGTTACAACGCACCCCGATGAACCGTTGATTTTCTTCAATCTTGAGGCTCATCCGGACGCAACCTGCCTCATCTGGGAGCACACGGAAGACGCACCAAACGTAAAATGCCCGAATCCGCGCATAATCATCCCCAGAAAGCAGATGAAAAACATTCAGGACGGCCCGATTGAGATTGATTACCGCAGTTTCGGCTTGAGAACACCGCCTTGCACAGCAGAAAACCCGTCTTACGGCATTTTTGGAATGCTCCACATTCTTCCGCCGGCTCTGGCGTGGCTCTGGAGGCTTGTTGCGCCCAGAGGGTTCGCAAATCCGAGTATTTCTGACGGTTCAAAAACCACAAATATAAATGAGCTAAAAAGCGAGGGCGTAGGCTCGTTCTGGCCTTTTGCTACCGGCAAAAGGGTCGATTTGGCGAACATTTTGCTCGACCAGTTCATGAAAACCACAAAAACCAGAAACATTCTCATCCCGAATCAGCACATCGGCTCGTGGGAGGTCGGTTTTATGGCGCAGTGGGTAATCCGTGAATATCTCGCAAGACGCGGTATGGCTTCATTCAAAAAATTGAACCTGAAACCCGCAAGGCACCCGCTTGCTGGCTACATTCCGGGCGGAATTCATGTTGAGGGCACGGCTATTTCGCAAAAATTCCTCGATGTGAGCAACCAGCCTCAAGTCGGCGCAGCAGCCTATGACGCAGGCGCCAAAATGCTTGAAGATTTCTTCAAATCAGAGCTGAAACTCTACCTTAAATCCGATTTGCACCCGTTAGGCAAGGCAATTATTCTTTGCTGCATGGATAACGGCACGGTAGAAGATTACGAAAAGCTGATTCCCGGGGTTTATTAGCGTAAACCCCTTCCATAAGATGAATTTAGCAGGATTTTTGACATCTGCTACCGTCCATTTTGTTAAATTTTGTAAAACATTTTAATATCTCCTAAAGAGAGAAAAAAAAATGCCGATAGTACAATAGTACGCGTCAACACAAAAGGAGAATTAAAATGATAAGAAATTTATCGAGTTTTATGGCTAATAGGCTTAGTTTTGAGAAAGCCGACTTGAAAAAAGATATTGAAAAGGTTGAACAACAAGAAATTGAAACGCTCGGGCTAAGTTTTAAGCAGCAAGATGATAATAATTATAATGAAATCTCGACAGAAAAAATTGATTTTGCTTTCAAGAAGTCATCAATTTACGAAAATCTCGTATCAACGACCCAATCAGAGCTTAAAGATTCAATAACAGCTTTAAAAACAGACGCTACAAAGCCGGAAGCAGGCGCGAGCGAACCCGCCCCAAACACAACAACCTCCACTTTAAAAGAAACCCTGACGCAGCTCGGGAAAAATATTGATAACTCAATGTTTTCCAGAGATTATGGAGAACACAACCAAAAAACCTTTACCGATTTAGAGATATTGAACAATATTGACAAGCTGAAAAACGACTCAAATCCGGAAATTGCGGCAATCGGAAGCGCAATTGCCGGTGTTTTCGAGCAAACGGGCGTAGAATACCCGAAACAGGCAAACAATAACAAAGATTCTTTGGCTTATAATATACGCATAAATACTTATCAGGATATCGTTCTGGAAACGATTTTTGCAGCAATAAAAGGTGAAGAGCTTGACCCGGAAAATAAACAACTTTCTGTTAATTATGTAGGCAAACAACTCGGTATTACCGTTGATGATTTACTGGCTCTGGATAAAAACGGCGATGGCAGCATTGCAGAGGAAATAAAAGCACTTTTGAGCGACGAATCCTTTATTAACACGCTTGAATTCAAAATCCAAAGACAAAAAAATAAAGAAGAAAATATCAAAATAATAGACAACCTTGATACAGCAACGAATTCAGACGGAATAATCACCGTAGAAGAACTTGAAAAGCAGTTTGGTAAAAATGAAATCGCCGACTTGTTTAAAAATGCGGATGGCAGCGTGGATAGAACGCTTATGATTGCGCTCGGCGGCGAAATGACTAAAGACGGAAACTACACAATCAACGTAGCCGCCCTCACAACCCACCTCTATCAAATGGACGCCGATAGAGATGGAAAAATCACTCAGGAGGAAGTGGAAAAATACAAAAAAGAATCTGTTGTTTATAAACATGTCGGCTACAACGTAATGATGGAAGAAATGGAGCGCAGCAACGACAAAAACGGCAATTTTGATAACAAATTCACGCTTGATGACATGGAAAAATTCATCAAAAACAATCCAACCGCAACAACCGAACAAAAAGAATTTTTCAGTGTTATAACAAACATTAGAAACCAAAAACTCAAGGAATACATAATGAAACAAATCGGCGGCGGCTCAACAACAGTCACAATTGAACAATTCACAAAAGCTGCTGATTCAGACGGCGACGGTATTGTCACAAAAGAAGAATTGCAGGATTATGTCAATAAAATGACATCACAATACAACAGTACAAGACAATAATACTTCAAAATGTTCACTTATACTAAAAAAGCGGGGCTTTCCCCGCTTTTGCCTTATTTTTTTGCCCTGATAAGCCCGAGCACCCCGTTAATAAAGGTCAACGGATGAACCGGACAACCCGGAATATAAAGGTCAACAGGATATTTTTCAAAAAATTCGCGGTCAATCTCCGTGCTGTCTTGGAAAATCCCGCCGGAAATCGCGCAGGCACCGCACACAATAACGAGTTTTGGCGCGGGAACGGATTTGTAGCAATCCTCAAGCGCATAAGCCATGTTTTTTGTAAGCGGCCCTGTAATGACAATCCCGTCAGCGTGACGCGGCGAAGCAACAAAGTCGATTCCGAATCTTCCCATGTCAAAATTGCAGTTTGAGCAGGCATTTAGCTCCATTTCACAGCCGTTACAGCCACCTGCGGAGACCTGTCTTAACTTGAGCGAGTTTGAAAATACGGAAGTGATTTCTTTGCGCACTACGATTGCTGTTTTCTCAAACTCCTCTGCGCTCATACCCTCTGTTATCACGAGATTTTCGCGTTTTGTGGCGGAAAGTTTGTAAAAATTTGAAAATTTGATTGCGTCAGAATTGCATTCCGCCTTGCAAACATTCTGACAAGCTCCGCAAAGCGTGCATTTGCCCAAATCTATTGAAAGCGGGTTGAGCTTGAGCGCGCCCGTGGGGCAGGCCTGTGCGCATTTTGTCAAATCCCGTCCGTCGTTTTTCAAAACGGGCAATCCCCGAAACTGTTCTCTCATCGGAGCGTTCGGAATGTCCTTTATGAACTGTTTTCCCTGATATATTCTTGATTTTAATGTATCAAACATGTTTATATTCCTTTTTTTAATTGTCATGCTGAACTTGTTTCAGCATCTTGCCGGCGACCGAAAGCGGCTTTTATAGTTTAATCTACAAGTCATTTCCGCAATACGAGAGGTTGAAACTCTTGTTGCAAAGCGGAAAATCGGACACGCCGTTGTTTCTGACCGCCAGAGCAAGCCCGAACCAGTTGTTGAAAGACGGGTCTTTTATTTTGTATCTTGTGAGCGCGCCGTTGGCGTCCGTCATTGCGATATGAACGATTTCGCCCCTCCAGCCCTCAACAATTGAAATGACGAAAGCGTCTTTTGCGTTTTCTTTGTCAAAAACACCGTAACCGCAGTTAATCGGCTCATTTTTGAACTCTTTCAGCTTTTCAAAAATCTTTCTACAAATCGAAAGTGACTGCATAACCTCTTTGTAGCGCAGTTTGAACCTCGAATTAACATCACCGGCGCCATGGAACGGACTTTTTTCAATATTGAGCTCTTTCATCCATTTATCAGGAAAATCAAAGCGCGAATCAAGCTCCACGCCTGACGCTCTCGCAGCCATGCCAACAAGTCCGGCTTCCTGAGCGCGTTCTGTGCTGACTGTTCCGGTTTTTTCAAGCCTTGACATAACCGTGGAGTTTTTGAGCATTGTTTTTGCCATTCTGTCCACATCTTTTTCGACTTTTTCAAAAGTTTTCAGCGCACGCTCAATTTTCTCATCGTCGAGGACAAAATTAACCCCGCCTGTCGTGATTAAGCCTCTGCCAAAGCGGCTGCCGGAAAATTCGAGCATTGTGTTGATGACGAGGGTTCTGGTAACGCCAAAAACCGACGCACCCATAAGATAGGCGATATCACCCGCAATCGCGCCCAAATCGCCGATATGAATTGCGGCTCTTTCCATTTCGAGCGCAAGTTTTCTGATTAATTGCGCCTTGCTGGAAACATTTATTCCCTTTAAAAGTTCCATAACCTGCGAAAATGCGGTATTGTAAGCAATTACGCTGTCCCCGCAAACAGATTCTGCGAGTTGGTTTGAGGGATGTTTAACCATCATATCTTCAACGCCCCTGTTTTGATAACCGAGCATAATTTCAAGGTGATAAACGGTTTCCCCGTTGCACATGAAGCGAAAATGTCCGGGTTCTATGACGCCTGCGTGGATTGGCCCGACAGCAACCTGATGAACTTCATCGCCTTTCATCTCAAAAAACGGATATTTGTCCTGATTTTTGCGTACAGGCTTGAGCCACGGGTGGTGGAGCGGTTCTATGCCGAAATCTTCATAAAATTCCCGCTCAAAAATATGAAATGACGGAATTTCATTTGTAATGCACTCATAAGCCTTTTCCTCAGCCCCGAAAATTGCCGAAGCAACATAAAGCTCGCCCGCTTTATCGTCAGCAAGGACAACAAAAAGCTTTACGCGCCCCTCGCCCCAATCTTTGCCGAAAAATCCGACAGGACGTTTGTTCAGTTCAATAATTTGCGCCCTCAAATCCGACATGCACATTTCCGGAATGTCTTTGAGGTTTATTTTTGTATTATTCGTTGTTTTTAGCCAGTTCATTGTTTTTTCCTTCTTCTTGTCACCCTGAACTTGTTTCAGGGTCTGTCAGGCTTTAATGCCAAAACGACAGGTATTTTTTCATTAAAATCCCGCAACCGCGCAATTAATTACGCCCTGCAAAAACTGCGGAATGTAAATTCCGAGCACAAACACGATTATGAGCATTACAAACTGCGGAATGTACATCGAAATTGTGATTTTCTTTTTGTTTTCGTCAAGCATTTGCACCTTATCCTCACTGATTTCGCCAAAAGTCATCTTGACAACCGCTCTGCCGATTCCGTAAAGCACAACCGTCAGCAGGAATACAAACAAAACGCACAAAATATAATGATGGTCGAGAATCATCTTCTTAATCATTATAAATTCGCTGATAAAAAGTACCGAAGTCGGAAAGGCACAAATCGCAAGGAACGAAAGCACCCACAACCAGCCCGTTTTTCCGTCAGCTTTCATCAGTCCGCTGATTGATTTTATCCTTTTTGTTTCAAAAAGCTCGAGAATATTGCCCGAAGTCAAAAAGAACGAAGCCTTTGCCAGAGAATGCCCTATCAAATGCAATATAACCGCAAAATAAGCCGCTCCGCCCAACGCTGTGCCGATTGCGAGAATCCCCATATTTTCAATTGAAGAATAAGCGAGCATTCTTTTGTAGTTTTTGATGTGATAAACAAAAACCGCAGTAACAAACAGCGACAAAAAGCCCATTACGAGCAAAATCAGCCTTGCATAAGAATCACAGTGTGCAAGAGTCATTATTTTGAACACTCTGACAATCACAAGAAAAGCCGAATTGAGCAAAGTTGCGGACAAAAGCGCTGAAATCGGCGATGGTGACTCGGAGTGAGCGTCCGGAAGCCAGAAATGAACCGGAGCAAGCCCCATTTTTGCACCAAAACCAAAAACCATAAACACAAACGCCAATTTTAGCCAGAACGGGTCAAATGATTGCGCATACTGGTAAAGCCCCGAATAGGACATTGTGTTTATTGCGCCGGTTGAAATGTTCAAAAAGATTATTCCGACAAAAGCCAGCGCAATCCCGATTGAACAGATAAAAACATATTTCCATGCGGCTTCGATAGCGCTTTTTGTTCGGTTGAAATAAATCAAATAAGCGCTTGTGAGGGTCGTTGCTTCGACAAGAACCCACGCAAGCCCCAAATTCGTGCTCAAAATCGTTCCCGTCATAGAAAGCACAAAAGCCATCGTCATAATCCAGTAAAGACAGATTTTTTTGTCTTTTATTTTTATATTATTGAACGAGGGCAGGTGTTTTGAATAGCCGTTGTTGTAAATCGTCACCATCAGAAAAACAAACGACAAAACGAGCAGAAAAATCTTGTTCGTGCCGTCGATTGCAAAGTATGGGATGGTGATTTGCGCGCCTTTGTCAAAAACAAGAAAAAGCGTCACAACAAAATGCAAAATCGCATACAAATTGAGCATGAGGTTGTCGAAAAATCTTTTTCTGACAATCAACATCAAAATCCCTGCAATTATCGGAAATATTAAAATTGAATTAATCATTGTATTCATAGTCCTTTAACTCTGATAAATGTGAAACTTCCAAATCCTTGAACTCCTTGTTGATTTCGTTCACAAAAAGCCCGAGAATATAAACCGCGATGAAAACATCGAGCAAAACCCCTAGATTCACCAACATAGGCATTTCTTTTGCAACAGAAAGCGAAAGTAAGAAGATTCCGTTTTCCATCGTGATGAATTCGATTACGTTTGAGATGATTTTGTGCTTAATCGTGATAAGCCAGAGGCTGATTATGATTGTTGCTGCCGAAACTCCGAAGTAAAGCGGCGAAATCATCTTCATTGAAGAAATAAAGTAGTTTGAAACAAGAAATCCGCCCAATAAAATCACACTCGCAATCACCAGACAGTAAAAATGCGGAATATTCGCCGCAACATCCCTGTTTGCGCGGGTTTTCTTCAAAATTCTGTACAAAAACCACGGAATAATTATTGATTTCACAACAAGCGTTTCAATCGTTAAAAACGCAAGGTTCAACAATGGCGTGTGTTTGTAGCCGCAAAGACAAATCAGGAAAAGCAAAATTCCCTGCGCAATAAGTATTCTCACGTGAGAAATAATCCTGCTTGTTGCTGCCAGATAGAGCATTGTTAGCCCAAAAAGTATTATAAAACCGTTTTCCATTTAAATTCTAACCTCCAAACATCCTAGCAACGACCAGCGAAAGGACAACAAGCGCGAATGAGCTCATTATGAAAATAAATTCAAAAACATGCGACATTCTTATCCTTGCCATAGCAGATTCCACGGTTCCGATGATTATTGAAATCGCAAAAATTATCAATAAATAAAGCAAAACCGAAATTCCTGCGCCGGCGCTGTTCGGAATCAAAATATTTGCAATCAAAGATGAAATCAAAAGCATTTTCATTGCCGCTCCCCAGCTTATCAAAGCCAAATCGGAAGCCGAGTTGTCAAGAATCATAACCTCGTGAATCATCGTCAATTCAAGGTGCGTAGCGGGGTCATCAACCGGAACTCTGCACCCCTCAATCAAAATCATCAAAAACAAAGCCAGAACCGCAAAAATTGTAATCAAAACACCGTAACTTCCTGCGCTCGAAAGGATATGCGTAAGGCTGTCAAAGGTATAATTTCCGCTCATTGCCATTATTGACGCAATAATTATGAAAAATGCCGGTTCAACAATTGAAGTAAAGCAGGCTTCTCTTGAAGCCCCCATTCCCTCAAAGCTGCTGCCCGTATCCATTGCGCCGATGAGCGAGAAAAACTTGCCAAGCCCCAGAATATAAGCAAAAACAATCAATCCCGCCGGAATATTTATCAAAGCGCTTCCTGACGCCATCGGCACAAACAGCGCAGCAAACAAAACAGACGCAATCGCGATAATCGGGGTTATTCTGAAAACAACCGAGGTGGTTTTGCTTATGACAAAGTCCTTTTTCATGAGTTTTACAAAATCATAAAGCGGCTGAAGCACAGAAGCGCCTTTTCTTCCGCCCCAGAAAGCTTTTGTTTTCTTAATCACGCCCATCATCAAAAAAGGCACGACCAGAAGAATTATTAAATTTAAAATTTTCATCAGCATTTTTGTTTTTCCTATTTTTGTTTTTATCTGTCACCCTGAACTTGGTTCAGGGTCGCATGGTCTTTGCAGTTTGCCGACCTTGACCGGCGTTGCCGGAGCTCCTGAAACAAGTTCAGGATGACGCACATTTTTAGAGAAATAACCCTCCCGCTATTATCAACACAAGAAACAGCAGTCCGTATTTTATGTAAGTTTGCAGATTTCCGTTCTGGATTTTTTCAAATTTTGACAAAAACCATTCGTCAAACTTCAAAAGCGGATTCAGAACGTAAGCTTCTTCTATATCCTCAATATGCAGGCTGAAATGCGCGCTTTTCGGGAAGAGTTTTTTGGGCTTTTCAATGTCAAAAACCTTTTTAAACAACGGTTTTAACATTGACAAAAACGGGCTTGCATAAGACGACGCGGTGTATTGCATGTGGTTGTTCGCCCTGTTGTATCCGCAGCCCCATGTTTCGTGAAGTTCGATTTTTCTGCCGAAAACCATCTTCAAAATGACAAGCACGCAAACAAATGCCAGAAACGCAAGCGCAACAAACGAAATCGTCTGCATAATTGAAGCAGGTTCGGCAACAGCAAGCTCAGAACCGCTCAAAACAGCAACCGGTTTAACCAGCATTTTGAAAACATACTGCGGAAACAGCCCGATAACCAGCGTAAGCAGCGCCAAAAAGCCCATCGGAAGAATCATTGACATGTCCGTATCGCTTTGCGGCTTTTGAGCGGCTTCGCTTCTGGGCAGGCCGAGAAAAATTATGCTAAATGCCTTTGTAAAGCACAAAATCGCCATTGTTCCGACCAGAGCCAGCCCCGCAATCGCAAAAATCAAGGTTGTGAACGCAAAGAAACTGTTTATAGAAAGCCCCTTGAGCATTCCGAAATAAACAAGAAATTCACTGATAAACCCGTTAAAAGGCGGCAATCCGCAGATTGCAACAGAACCGATTAAGAACAAAACCGCCGTATAGGGCATTGATTTTATCAGCCCGCCGAGGATTTCGATGTTTCTTGTGTGAGTTTTTGTATAAACGCTTCCTGCCGAGAGGAAAAGAAGTTCTTTAAATATAGAGTGGTTAAGAATATGAAGAATTCCGCCCGCAAACCCCAGCAAAGCAACAATAGGATTGTGATAAGCAAGCCCGAGCATGCCCGCGCCGATACCGATTCCGATGATTCCGATGTTTTCAATGCTGTGATAAGCCAGAAGCCGTTTCAAATCGTGCTGTGTAATCGCATATAACACGCCGTAAAGCGCAGAAATCACAGATATTATCAAAACTGCGTAGGAGATGAGTTTTGAGGGGGTTCCGATTAAAGAAAGGGTTCTCAAAATCCCGTAAATACCAGTTTTAATCATCACGCCGGACATTATTGCGCTGACATGGCTCGGTGCTGCGGGGTGCGCGTCAGGGAGCCAGTTGTGAAAGGGAACAAATCCCGCTTTTGTGCCGAATCCGACGAAAGCGAGTACAAATACCGCGTTTGCGAGGTGCTTATTGCTCTGCAAAACAGCTGCAAACGAAGCAAAATCAAGGCTTCCGGATTTGATTGCACAAAGCGCAAACGCAATGATAATAAAAAGAACCGAAATGTGCATAAATACGAGGTATTTTATTCCGGCTCTTAAAACTTCTTTTTTTTCGCTTTCAAAAATCACAAGGAAGAACGAAGAAAGCGACATTATTTCCCAGCAAATCAAAAACATCAAAGCATTCTGGCAGGATACAACGAGAATCATCGAAATGATTAATCCTGCTAAAAATACCATGTGCGCGCCGATTGTTTTGCCTTTTTCAAGGTACGGTTTCAGGTAGCCTTTTGCGTAAACCACAGAAGCAACGCTCATTACGGCGATTACCACGATGAAAAACGCGCTCAACGGATCGATTACGAAATTTACGCTGCCAAAAAGCGGATTGAAGTCAAAAGTTATAGAAATTGTTTCCCCTGAAAAAAGGACTTTAAGCGCGGGTACAAGCGCAAAAATTCCGCTCGCCAAAATAGCAATTATTCCAATAAAATAACTTATCATAGATATTCCATCCCAAAGTTGTCTTAATTCTCTCTTTTTTTAAAAAAGTTCAGCTGTGTGTAACGATTCTGTTTTAAATCTAACAAATAAGCATGTCAAGGAAAATTTTTATCCGGGAATTTTTGAAAAAATTGGAGTTATATACTAAATTGTTCTTTCACAGAACCGTTGGAAGTCACGATGGGGAGCGGTTTTAAGTTTGTTTGATTGTAGGGTGGGAAAAGCGGAGCGGTTCCCACCGCAAGATTGTGCAAAATTGGAATTTTGAGTTTTCAGGGTGGTATAGAGCCACTCCCCATCCGCATTCGTACGAAATACTGACGTATTTCTACGACTGCTCCTTCCCCGAGCTGGGGAAGGGGAGGGAGTTAATAATAAATTTCAAAAAAATTCGCTTGAATTTAAAAATTGTTAGTTCTAAAATTTTAAACGCACTAGCTCAACATGACAGGTTCATGTTTTTAACAATTTAAGACAGCAAGACGCTTTTAATAACGCCTTTCACGCCGGATTAATAAACCGGTGGATTGTTAGTATGGGTTGGAATTAGAAAAGTAGAAAATTTAGCCAAAAAGGAGACAAAAATGGCTGACCAAACAATCGAAGCAAAAGACTGTATGACGCCTAACAGCGTTGCACATGAACTCGCAGACAACGTAATGCCTGCAAAAGCAAATTTCAGAAAATCAAAAACATTTGTACTCGCAATCGCAGCGGGAGCGCTCATCGCATTCGGCGCACAGGTTTCATTGACCGTAATGACCGGAACTGCGGAAAATCTCAGCTGGGGGATTGCAAAACTCGTCGGAGCAATGACTTTCGCAACCGGCTTGATGATGGTGGTTCTGACCGGTGCGGAACTTTTTACCGGTAACGTTATGATGACTTTCTCCGTAATTGAAAAGAAAACCAGCCTCGCAAAACTTTTGAGAAACTGGTCAATTGTTTACTTCGGCAACTTTGTGGGTTCAATTTTGATTGCGCTTCTCATATATTATTCAGGCTGCTCGCACAATTCTCACGAAGCACTGGGCGTTTTGAGCCTTACAACCGCATATCAGAAAGTAAATCTCACATTTGTTGAAGCATTTACAAGAGGAATTCTTTGCAACTGGCTCGTTTGCCTTGCAATCTGGATGGCATCTTCCTCAAAATTCGTAATCGGTAAAATTTTCGCAATTTTCTTCCCGATTATGACCTTCGTTGCGTCAGGATATGAACACAGTATTGCAAATATGTTCTTTTTGACCAACGGTATTTTCGCAAAACATACTGCAGCGATTGTTGCAGCTTCAGGATTGAGCGCTGACCAGCTTGCGACCTTGAATATGAAAACAATCTTCACCGCAAACCTTATTCCTGTTACTCTCGGAAACATGGTTGGCGCTATTGTTTTCGTGGTTCTTCTTTTCTGGACAGCTTATCTAAGAGATGACCACAAAGCCAAATCATCAGAACCTGAAATGGAAGAAAATAATTAATTATTGAAAAAGGCGGGTTAAATGCCCGCCTCCTGTTTATTTATCACACCGGAACGTATATAATATTAAATAACTGACGTGAAAAAGATTTTATTTTTATTATTAATAGCGATATTTTCCTGCGCACAAGCAAAAGCACTGGACACAGGCGTAATTACGCTGGACACAAGCACAGAAAATCCCCAAAATTCATTTATCAACGCAATTCTTGACGAAGAAACCGCCGATGACAACCCCGTCATGCCGATAGACGAAGCTTCTGTTTATGAAACAACGCCTTTGCATGACGCAGCGTCAATAAATGCGGCCTCTGCGCCTGATTATGCACGCGCAAGGTTTAATTTGTTCAGTTCAATGGCAGAAACGGCACGTCATGTCTATAATCTGGAAATTGAACGCACGGATGTTCCCTCGCAGCTTTTAAAAGACCAGCTCACATGGCATTTTGAAAAAGGTGCGCTCGAAAGTTTGCACATCTGGTCAGCGTATCAAATGAATTTTAATACAACCATTCCCGAACGCGGCGACACGGACTCAAAGTTTGATGTCGGGCTGATAAATGTGCTGATTGACGGAAAATTTAAGGGCGGAAAAGAAAATTTTAGAATAATGCTTGACCCCACTCACCGCAGCAGCCATATACCGTTTATGGAGCCTTTTTTTCAGGATTTATACATAGAATCTCATCGTCTGGCGCATACAAGCATTCTCGTCGGCAACTCCAGGCCGGGTGTGGGTATAGAGGGAGCGCAATCGCCTTATACGCTTGCATTCATAAACCGTTCTCAGATATCAAGAAACCTCGCTAATATGCGAAAATTCGGTCTTCGTGTGCGCGGTGATTATTCGTTGATGGATTATGATGTTGGTATTTACAGTTCTTCGACAAATTTCACCGCATTTTTTCCGGGTCATGAGCTAGACGCCTGGGTAAACATAAAACCGCTCGGAAAAACCGACGGACGCTGGGGAAAACTCGTAACCGGCGCCGGAATCCAGTCCGGAAGCAAGCACAATGTCAGCTACAACATGACCAGCGCTTATGCAGGCTATGATTACAAAAGATTCTGGACAAAATTTGAATATGCCTATGCAAACGGTTCAAACGGCGGTTCGGGTTTGACAAGAAATCGTGCGCAGGGGCTGTTCGTCACTGTAGGTTATCATCTCACCAAAAAGCTCGAAATTCTTGCACGTTACGATCAATTTGACCCGAACAGATACAAAGGCAACAATATGCAGCGAGAATACACGCTCGGCACGAACTATTATCTCAAAGGTCAGGCGCTGAAGTTGATTTTTAACTACATTTACTGTCAGAATGACAACAGGGTGGATTCGCACAGGCTTATGATGGGGACGCAAATAGTGTTATAAGAAAAAGTAAAGAACCAATAACACTAAAACTATAATTATGAATTCAACTATGGAGAACAATAGAAAAATATTAAATAGTTTTCTGTATTTTTTTAGCTTTCTTTGCTCTGTTTGTTCGACTTGAAACATTTCGTTGCCAAGTAAGTCAAAAATTTCCGGAGCATTAGTTTCTATGGACTTAAAAACATCGAATTTTCTGTATTTATACAATATTTTTACCAAATTTTTCACTGATGGCAAAAAAACATTGTTTAGATAATTTTCGTCACAAGAGCTCAAATCTTTATAAACTTTATAAAAGAAATAAATCTCTTTTGCACCATGTTTTAAATGCAGAGCTTCCGGATTGTGATTTGAGCCCCACCAAATTCCCTCGTTATGTTTTCTATACACAGACATAACTTTATCTAAATATGCAATATTGCCACATTGAGCATGCAAAAGATGAACATACCAGTCACCGGGCAAAATATCGGGTGAAATAAAATCTTTGATATTTTCTTCACCAAAACGCCATCTATACATTATCGAATTTGTCTGAACATAATTGCGTTGCAGAAGTTGAGCAAAAGAAATCTCCTTTTGGCTTTTCATAAGTTTTTTCTCAGGAAAAATCTCTGTTGCAGTGCTATTTTCATATATAATTTTTACCGGATGGAAACAAGCTGAATATTGAGGATTTTTCTCCAAAAAGTCGTATTGTATCTGCAATTTATTCTCGTCAGAAAAATAATCATCCCCCTCATTCACAATTGCATATTTAGTTTTTACCTGAGAAAGAGTATCAATGAAATTTTTCATAACACCTAAATTTTCCTCGCGAAAAATCGGTTTTATAAGATTCGGGTATTTTTGAGCATATTCCTTAATAATTCCCGCCGTATTATCTGTTGAACAATCATCTGAAATTATGACCTCAAAAGGGAAACTTGTTTTTTGCTGCAAAAAGCTCTCAATCGCGTCTTTTATATATTTTTCCTGATTATATGTAATACAAACTATTGTAACCTTAGGCTCCATAAATATTCTCCGCTAATTCTTTTGCTTTTCTATTTCTCAATTTATATTTTTTTGCAGGAATGCCCTTATACATAGTCCATTCTGCCAGATTAGAATTAATAAAAGAAAATGCACCACAAATTGCACCTTCATTACAGATTACAGAAGGCATTATGATTGAATTTGAGCCTATTTGAACAAAATTCTTGAGCAAAATTTTTCCGCCCTGAACATTAGTCAAATTACCTGGAACCATCGGAGATATCATAAAATCGCCTGAAAAATCGTCTGTTGCACTGTACAATGTACATTTCGGAGAAATTCCACAAAAATCAGAAATCTCTATGCCGTATTTTGCATACAAAGCATTATAAGCAGATATGTGAACATAATTACCGATAGTGATTTCACCGGAAAGAATACAAAAATCATCAATTCTTACATTATTACCAATAATTAACTTCTCCGGTGAAAAAATTGAACATTTTCGTGAAATCATCACATTTTCACCAAACTTTTTCAAACCCAGTGCTTTAAGTTCATTTACTGAATAAAAACTATTCATTCTCACCTCTTTTTTAACCTTGCTAATTCAAACAAGAGTTTCTTCTTTTTTGAAACCGGAAAACTAAAACTGAAAAGTGGCTTTTTGCCATCTTGATTATTAGAATATCCAAAAAGTGTTTGAAAGAAAGTCATAAAAGAATCGATATATTTTGAAGAAAATAGTTTGTTATAATATAAACAAACTTCTAAATTGGCTAGCATGAGTTCTTTTTCTGACAGCCCTGACCAGGTTCCATTTTTGTGAATCCTGTAAACACTGCAAATATCTTTTATAAATATACCATCCGCAACATCCAACAAATAAAGAAAAAACAACCAGTCCGCATTGCCTTTATGCTCATAATAAGAATCAGGAATATGCCCCAATCCCTCTTTCTTTATCATACAGCAAGAAAAGTTACCAACAGGCCCGCCCAGCTCTATTTGTTGTTTGATAGTAAATTTTTCACCGAGCAAATTTTTTATTTCCGGTATATGACGCTTGAATTTGCCAGATTTTTCGTATTTTAATTTAATATCCGTGAAGCAAAATAGAGAATCTGTATCTCCGGATAATTTTTCATACTGCTTTTTAAGTTTATGCGGGTCTATCCAGTAATCATCACCCTCACAAATAGCAATATAGCGTCCTTTACATTTTGAAAAACAAAAACGTAAATTACCGAGCATTCCTTTATTAGATTCGTAGGAATATATAGTAATTAAATCCGGATATTTTTCTCTGTACTCTTCACAAATTTTTAAAGTGTCATCACTTGAGCAGTCATTACCAATGATAATTTCAAAGTCAGGACAGTCAATTTGTTTTAAAACACTCTCGATAGCCTGAGCAATGTATTTTTCCTGATTGTATGTGGTTATGAGAACAGAAATTTCAGGCATTTTACTCTTCCTCTCTATCATAACCATATTTATGCGGAGGACAAATTTCATTGAACTCAGAGTTCAATGGGCAACATTTCTGACACAACGAGAAATCATCATTGAGCATTTTGCAGCGAATTTCTTTCATCTCGCTGGAATTAAAAAGCTCGTCCCAATTGATTTGATTCTCTTTTATCCAATCTTTTAACTGTATTCTGGGAGTAATCCAGCCACAGCATTCTAAAGTTCCGTTAGGATATATATCAATTTCCTTAAAAGGAGCAAAACATAAATTTTTATTCCGGACTTGAGTTTGATGAATTGTAGGTGTCCAATCCTCCTCAAAAGTAAAGGTTTTCTTTCCATGCTCCTTTCTTATTTTCTGGCGAAGTTCATACTCTTGTTTCATTGAACGATTTTTAGCGAGCTCAAGAACATCAGCATACTCACGCCTTAACTCCTCAATGGGTATTGCATCAACTTCCGGCTGCAAAAGTTCAACTTCTGCCAGCGGAATCCACAATCTAAAATATATAAAAAACTTTTTAGCAAGCACTCGTTCCAGCTTCATAAGCTCTTTTAGAGCAATTCTTGATGTTTCCGGACAGCCAAAATAATTTGAGCTCATATCATTTTCTGTATAATCAAAATAGAACATGCAGAATTTGAGCCCCATCTCGAGAGAATATTTAACAAAATCTCTTATATCAAAATAATTATCCTTGTTTATAACCATTGATACATCAGGTGCAAAAACCTCAAGGTTATTATCTCTTAAAAGCTGCATATAAGAACTCAAATTTTCATGAACTTTTTTATAAGCAGCCCGTCCGGCATCACCATCCCAACAGCTCTTGCTATAAACCTCTTCATTGCTGGCATTTAAAGAAAAATGGACAATAGAAAGGTGCTTCATTGACAATTCCTGCCAGGTTCTGCTAAAAGCTATACCATTAGTTTCATAATATAGCGTCAATTCGGGATAGTTATCTCCGATAAAATTACAATATTTTGAACTTTCTTTTGCAATTAAAGGGTCGCCTCCGGTTAATAATAAAATTTTTGCTTTTTCGTATAATGGTTTGCAATATTCGTATAAAACTTTACTATCCATTGAAAGCTTTTGATTTTCCTCATCCCAATATTGGATTCCGCAATATCTGCATTTAGCATTACATTTGTTTGTTATGCGCATTCTGAGCAAACCATCCTCAAAATCGGACAAAATGTATTTTTTATATTTCTTTTCATCTATTAAATACGAAATATTAGCAATCGCAGGAAAAATCTCCTTTACGTTGCGTTTTCCTCTGACAATATCTAAAAATTTTTGACCCAATTTAAATTTCATTAAATACCTCACATATTCTATCAATTGACACTTTATCAAGACTTCCATAAAAAGGAAGGCATAAAACCCTATTTTTCAGAGCATTAGCAATAGGAAGATTCTCCGGCTGTGAAGAAGCAAGCTCTTTATAACACTCGTAATCAGAGCATAGAGGATAAAAATATTTTCTTGTATAGATATTGGATTTTTTGAAGAACTCATAAAGCTCATCTCGTGTATGTGAAAACTCTTCTTCAATTATGATTGGATAATATTGATATGAATTCGTTGCAAAATCGGGCATTTTCGGTATGCGAAGACCTTTTATTTTCGACAATCTCGAATCATATATCTCTTTTAGAATTTTTCTCTTGTTTTGTTCTTCTTTGAATAATTTTAAATTTAACAAACCAATAGCGGCTTGCAGCTCATTCATTTTTCCATTAATACCAATTTCCTCGACCAGCTCCTCACTCTGGATACCAAAATTTCGAAGATTATAAACTTTTCTTTTTAAGCCGTCATCATTATAAGTTAAACACCCACCCTCAACAGTATTAAATAGTTTTGTTGCATGAAACGAAAACATCGTGATATCACCGAAAGTTCCTATACCTTTACCCCTAATCTCCGTAGAAAACGTATGAGCACCGTCATAAATAACTTTTAAATTATATTTTCTGGCAATATTTGCAATTTTTTCTACATTGCATGGAAAACCGTAAACATGAACACCCAGAATTGCAGAAGTTTTAGGTGTAATCAATGCCTCTATTTTGTTAGCATCAATTGTCATATTTTCCGGTTCAATGTCACAAAAAACAGGTTCTAAGCCGTTCCAGGTTATACAATGCGGTGTTGCAGCAAAGGTAAACGGCGTCGTAATAACCTCGCTGCCCTTTGGAAGATTCAAAGATTTTAGTGCAACTAAAAGCGCTATCGTTCCGTTGTTGAAAAGCGAAAGATTACGAACTTTCAAAACCTTTGTAAGTTCGTTCTCAAGTTTGTTATGTTTTTCACCCATATTTGTGAGCCATTTAGATTCCCAAATTTGTGAAATTTCCCTGGTAACTTTTTCTATATCCGGCAGCAGAGGCGAGGTTACAAAAATTTTATTTTCCATAATTTATCCACTTTCCGAACAAAAAAACTTTTCTTTCACTAATGTGCAAACGTATGATTTTTTTCCTAATATATACTAATTTGATATATTTAATCTCCCTTATTCTTTTTAAATATTTGGTAATGACCTCCAGTGGATATTCTGAATAATTTTTCACCTTCTTGAACCATAACCTTAGTAGAAAAATAAAATAAAATTCACGTAAAACTGAAACTTTCATTAAGATAAAAGGGCTTTCTTTTTCTAAATTGATTATATCTTCAAGATTGAGTACCCCAATTTGTTCATCGCTTAATGACTTAAATTTATACCCTGCTTTGACAAGCGTAGAAGAAAGCCCAATTTCATATTTTTCAATAATATTAAATTTATCCTTTTCTTTTTTAATATCTCTCATGAAATTATTAAAAACATCTGAGTTAAAAACATTATTTTTAGCCACAAAAAAATATGACTGGATATGTCTATTGTTAGCCTCAGGACAAAGAAAGTATTTTTTTTCAAACTCATTTTCATTGCTAGTAAAGCCCCAAAAATCACACTCTTGTGAGTTCATTTCTTCATAAAGCTGGGATAGAGGTGAAAAAGGGCCTATACAACTATCATTAGCAAATGTAAGCACATCTGCGTCAGCTAGCAATCCTTGGTCAACAGCTATTTTCCATCCTCTTTTATATGAACCAAAGTCATATTCACCATGCCTTATAGCAAGAGTGTAATCAACAATGTTCTTAATTTTTAAAAGCTCTGTTTCAGGTAAATCACTATCGGATACAAAAATAAGAGCCTCAGAAACATTTTTCAACTCATTAAGGTAATAAATTACATAATCATCTATTAAATTATTTCTATCGTAATGTGCAAAAACCGTAATATTTTTCATTCTGCCTCTTAAAAAAATGGATTGAACCTGCCTCGGATAGGAATAAGGAAATAGCAAGTAGTTCTCCGGCTCAATCCGACTTTCCTAATTCCTTTTGCATACAACTATGTGTATGACATGTAGTTTACACAAAAACTAAGTATTTTACAAATATTTATATACTTTATTTACATATTTTCATACAAAACTAAGAGTATGCAGCTATTAAATTCCATTATGAAATCAATTAGCATATACATAAAGGATTTTCTAATGGATGCAAAAATATTTTTAGGTAAGAGAATTAAAGAACTTCGAAAAGCTAAAGGTTACACGCAGGAAAAGCTAGCGGAGTTAATAGATATTGAAACCTGCTCTTTGAGTGCAATTGAAATAGGCCGACATTTTCCCTCTATGCCGACTATTGTCAAAATTTCTGAACAACTCGGTGTAGAACTTAAAAGTTTGTTCATATTCGGACACATAAAAACTAAAAAAGAAAAAATTGAACTAATTAAAAATAGACTTGACGATTTATCCGATACAAAAATAGATTTTATCTACAAATTTATTGAATTCTAGCCTTTCTTTTCAAATTATTACACTTATAGCAAAAATTATTGACAAAATCGAAAGTTAATTTCATAATTATAAAAAAATTTGCACGTTACTTAGGAAAGAGAAAGGGTTTTATTATGTTGAACGGTGTTAATCTCGCAGCCATTAAAGGTGCAATGCAAACTAATTTTTCTGCAAAATCTAACGCTGAAAAATTCAACCTTCCCGCAGCAAAAAATCTTTCAGCTCCTTTGGCTGATACTTTTACAAAAAGCGCGGTAAAAGGGCCGACTTGCGGCATTGACCAGTGCGCAATCTAGTTGAAAAACTATGAATCTCTCCGGCGAAAATATTTTCAGGCTCTGTAATTCGGTATTGACACGGTTTGAGCCCAATCTAGAGGACGGCACGCTGTTTTTATACAACTACCGGACAAAAGACCTGTGGTCTTTAAACTATTCGAGCAGTATTCTAATCAGCATGGCAGATGGAAATATTTCTCTGGAAAAAATCAAACTAAACGCACAAAAATTATTTGAAACAAAGGATATTGACGCTTTGAACAGAAGCATTGATATCCTTTTTTCTGACTTGTTGGAAAAAAAGATGATTGAAAAGGTCTAAACTTGTGACGGAGGACGCGTTTAAAAAGGATTTTGAAAATGTGCTTTCCTATCATTTTCAAAATAAAAAATTCAAAACCGTAAACCGCAGCTTTTTTGAAGCAGTGGCGGAAAACCTTGATGAAAATTACAAATTTTCCACCCCGTGGACAGTTTCCTGGCAAATCAACTCAAACTGTAACCTGCGCTGCAAACACTGCTTTTTTGAGGGCGATGACAGCCTTTATAACACGGACGGCGACCTTTGCGCAGAAGAATTATCGAAAATCGCACAAAATCTTCATGAAAAATTCAATACAATCGCCGTAAGCCTCACCGGAGGCGAAACTCTCCTTTGTAAAAGCATTTTTGACCTTTTAAAACAGCTCAAAAACAGCGGAATAATCGTTTCATTGCAAACCAACGGCACCCTTTTAACCCGTGAAAAAGCCCAAAAACTCGCCTCAATCCTCAACAAAGAAACCGACTTTGTACAAATCAGCCTCGACGGCTCCTGTGCTGAGATTTACGACGCGGTGAGAGGAAAAGGCAATTACGAAAAAGCAATCAACGCCATAAAATACCTTACAGAACAGGGTATCAGGGTAAATGTAAACTGCACACCCACATCATACAACGATTTTGACCTTTTTGAGCTTTATAAATTATGCGATGAATGCAATGTTTCAAAATTCTCAATCTCTGCGTTCGTTCCATGCTTTGAAGAGCAAACAAAAATGCTTCCCGATTTTGAAACGATTATCCGTGAGGCTTCAAAAATCATAAACAGCGCAAAAAGCACATTTTTTGAGTTCAATTACAGATTCTACGATTTTGTGCAAAACAGCAGGCTGCGCGCACTTGCCGATGATTACATTAAAGAGAAAAAACCGCCCGCCGGCGTGGTTTGGGACTTAATCTGCCACAAACACAACACACTTTTCATAAATTCAAAAGGAAAAGTTTATCTGTGTTTTGGATGTGAGGCTTGCAGCGAGCCAATCGGGGATTGCAAAAAAGATTCGCTCGAAGAAATATGGAACAACAGGTTCAAAAACATATTTTTCAACAAAAGACTTGCAAAAGAGATGAAATGCAAAACCTGCAAATATTTTTCGTACTGCAAAGGAGGCTGCATGGCTTCTGCATACAAAAAATACAAAGATATTAACGCTCCTGACGGATTGTGCAGGTATGCGGAAGAAATTTTCCAAAACTAACAAAAAAATCTATCTTGATGTTTTATATGATTAGGGTATAACTCGGTTCAGGTATGGAAGCAGTAAAAAATTTAACACATATCAAAAACAACTGGTCAATTTACCACAAATGGGAAACTGACCAGCTAAAAGGCGATGCAAAAAAAGAACAGCTGCTTCAAAAAAATCCTCCCACGCAGGATGAGCTCAAAAATGCAAAAAAATACGGACAAACGCTCATAAACGCCGTAAATATAATGGACCAGCTGAGCATTAACAAATCCGAAAACGCAATGGTCGCAATAAACAGCGGTTTCGGGATTTTTGCATGGCTTGCAGCCGGCGCCGGAACAGGGCTCGGGTACCTCGCGTCAAAACTTTTTAAAGGAAAATCCCCAAAAATCGCCGCCTACATAGGATATTGTTCTTCTGCAATCCTCGGAGCAGGCGTTTTGGAGTTCATCAGCGCCCATTATGAAAAAATGGCGACGCGCGTAGCCAGATTCCAAACAAGAAACGAAGACCTCAAAGACCCGAGAAATTTCGTAATTTACACGGACGAACAAATTGAAAAGGCAAAAGAAATCGCCCAAAACATGGACACACCCGAGGACATTACAGAAGATAATACCTTTAAAGAAAGCTTCAACCCGGCTAAAACCTACAAAAAATCCCTGCAAACTATAAATGAGCTCAAAAACAGCTACGAAGAATACAAAATCTGGCACAAAGAATATACAAAATCAGAAGCGAAAAAGCACGAAACTTTTGAAAATACCGATTATACCCCCGAAGAACTGACAAAAGCCCAGAAATCAAGGGATAAAATCCTCTCTGCAATCAAAAAACTGGAAATTTCAGCGAATAATTACGAAATCAATGCTGATTTGGCAATACATCTGGTGGCGCTTGCCTCGAGCTGCGTCGGATTGATAGGCGGATTTCTCCTCAGCCGCTCACTCGGGCGGCTGGCCGACAAAAAAGCCCTCACAGGAGCATTGAAAAAAGGGAATTTCATAGATTATCTTTCAAAAGCAGCAATCCCCGCCGGCATTATCGGCTCAATCCTCGCAGCGGGCCCGCTTGTGCGCCTTTCAAAAGAATCCTCAAGGCTCGGACGCCACAGGGCAAAAGAAGAATTGCTCAATGACGAACGAAATTTCATCGCTCATAGCGACGAAGAAAAGAAAAAACTCCAGTTCAGCGGAAAAATTGAGTCAAAACCTGAAAAAATGCATAAACAGGTTTTAAAAGATTTTAAAGATATTTTCAATTTGAAACAGGAATTCAAAGAATATCAGGAATTCAAGAAAAACAGGCTGGAAGAAGAATTAAAACTCCAAAAAGCCCTGAAAGAAGTTGAAATTTCCCCGCAGCAGCTTGAAGACGCAAAAATATTCCAAAAACAGGTATTTACGGCATTTGAAAAAATCGATGATAAGGCGGAAAGCTTTGTTGATGATACAAACGCGGCTCTGAACAGCACAAAACAGATTGTCGCAGGGGTTGTTTGCACCGCTGCAAACATCGTCACACTCTGCCTTTTCGGCAAAAAGCTCTCAAAATATACGAAAAATAAAGAAATTCCGGGATTTTTCGAGGGGCTGAAACTCTCTAAAAACCTCACAATGAAAGAATTAACGGGCATATTTATTGCTCCGTTCGTTGCGACAAGGCTTTTCCTCCTCGCAATGGACGCAATAAGCACGGAAATAAAGAAAAAAGCTTGCAAAATCGGTATCATGAGCGCAATGAAAGACTTAGACGACCCGAGGAATTTTGTTGTAAAAAGCGCCCAAAAATCCCCATTACCCGAAGAAAAACCGGCATTTTCGGGATTTCAGTCCTTTTTGCGGTAAAATCCATCCATTTTGTAAGGAATCCGCTCAAGCAGCTTATACAAAATAGCATCTTCGGGCAGATACATAACAACAGGGAGCTCAGGGTCAATTCTTAAGCCCTTTCGGGTTTGAATTTTGCTGTTTTCCAGACTCTGCATATCAATCGACAGGGGCTTAAACCCGAAATAAAGGTACAAATTCACCGGAGAATAGCTATCCTCGCCAAAGGCAATCGCTTTTTGGACAATATTTTTCTCTCCGTTTTCATGAAGTGCCCTCATAAGCGGCGCAGCAACGATTTTAAACGCATCTTTGTAATTCTTCTGATTGACAATAAAATTTTGAATACAAATTATATCACCACCGGCATTGATTTTTCGATAACCCAGCTCCCTGAGGCGATTTAGCTCCTCCGGTTTGTTCAGGGTTGTGTAAACAATCTGCGCAATGCCCGTTTCTTTGATGATTTCGGCCGCAGCAGGGCTGGTTCTGCTGATATTTCGCATAGTTTCATCGGAAATTGTGAAGCTTGAGCCGGCAATTTCCTGTCTGATTCGGGGATTTCGGGCATAAAACATGCTTAATTTTTTGAGTTTCTCCGGTTCGTTCTTCACAAGCCTTAAAGAACCGTCTTTTTCGTCATTCTGGTACAAAAGCAGGCATTTTTCATAAGATTTGGTTTTTATATTAAAAACCAGAGGTTCTGCTGCAACTTTCCCGACATAAGGGATTTCATCGCCGGTTTTTAGCGGGCAATTACTGAAAGAATCCCCATTTTTTACGGATTCTGCGCCAAAAGAACGGTATATTTGTGCTGAAAATAACGGATGAATCTTCATAATTGGTAAAAACACGGACAGAAAATTTTTTGCCACCTAAACAAACTCATAAACTGCGCATTCGCCAATATAAATATTCTGCACAAAGGCTTTTCCATCGGAAAACTCAAGGATTTCATGAATTTCTTCATAACGGGAATTTGTGTAAACCAGCCGTGCAGTCCGATTTTTGGCTGCGGCAAATTTTATCGGAAAATTCGTAATTTCATTATCCATATTGGCAATACAAAGGATTTCGGGCTCATTTTTTGCTTCATATCCCCAGATTAGCACCCTGTCGGTGGGACGCTCCAGCAATTTCAGGCAATAAGAATCAATCACCGGGCTATATTTCAAATACAAATCCCTTATATCGGAAACAGCCTCAAAAAGCTCTTCATTTTCGCCCCAGAGGAACGGATTTTGTTGATATTTTACAAATTCGTGCGAAAATTCCTCATACTTTGTAGGTTTAAGGGCCTTTGTTTCGTAGCCCATGCCCGTATATGACGGCAGATTGAAAAACATCGAGATGAAAAAGCGAAGCTCGTTCGCCTCTTCTGACTGAAAATATTTTGCATGCTCGGGCAAATCCCCATCAGTAGAAAATGTGCACAGGCAGGGAGAAAACGGGAAATTTTCGCGAAACGGATTCACGAAATCATCAAGCAAATTAACAAAATCTTCGTTTAAGAACATAAAATTCATATTTCCGAGCACGATATCTGCCTTTTTGTTAATCATGTCCTTTATTCCGTCGATATAATAAGTGTTGTAAAAAGCCTCGGCAAGAACAGCAAAATAGGGCTTTGTTTTTTGTATTTCGGATTTCAAAACCGCCCACATTTCTTCGCTTTCATCCGTATTTTTAACGGGATTTGCATGAGAATGAGAAATCTGGTTGTGAGCCATGTCCGCCCTTAGAAAATCAAAATTATATTCCTGCTGAAAACGGTTAATTTTCTCAATAAAATAGCGCCAGACCTCACGTTCTTTACAATTCGCCAGAGGGAAGCCGTTTTCATCGATTTTGTACCATTTATAAGGAGTTATGCACCCGAAAACCTTTGCCGAACCAGTTCTGTTTTTAACGTCAAAAACCGCCCAACTTTTTTCGCCGTCAGATTCCATTTTTTTAAAAACAACCGGACGGCAAGGTGCATGCTCTGTTACCGGAAGCGGTTCAAAGCCTGATTTTCGGATTTCTTCCATCAGCCGGATACGTTTTTGCGTTCTATCGGAGTTTTTTGGAAAAAGGAAGTCCTCACGCGCTTTTTCTTCCAGCTCGAAGAAATTTTCCGGCGCATTTGCCGCTTTTATAATCACTTTTTCGACCTTTTTGCTTATAGTATTAAAATCCACTTCTGGCGGGAAAAGCTGGGTTGTTTTATCCGGATTAAGCTCTGCCCACTCAAAAAATGACGGGTTCAAAAGCGAAATTTGGGAAAAATTATCCACATGCGGCAGCGCGTCAAAACATACAACTTTCCCGAGCGCATGAAGAACATTAATAACAAGTTTCAACTGTTCCTCTGAGGTCGAAAATCCAAGCTTTTCGAGGTCTTTATCAAAAAATTCATCGTTCAAATTCCACGAATTCTGGACATAAAGGCTCCCCCTGTCGCCCGTTTCCCACAGAGGCATAATATGCACGCCTTTTTCGGGAAAAGTAAGCGCATATTTTACAATCCCCCAGAAAGTTTTTGCCAATCTCGGATTTATGCTGATAATTTTAAGCGTTTTGCACCAGTTTGTATTATTTTCGCAGGAAACCGGCGATGGGAAAGGGTTTTCAACATTCATTGCTGTTTCGAGCACTTCTTTGCTCAGGAGATTTTCCAGCATTTCAAAAGATTGCCCGAAGTCCAGCTTCAAGCAATCTTTTGGCTTTATTTTATAATATTTAGCTTCTAATACTGCCATTCTTCAATGTTGTTGCGGTAAAACTCTTCCATTTTCGGCCAGTAAGACCAGATTTCGCTGCATTTTTTGTCAAATTCTCTTTGCAGAATCGGCTGTTGGGCAGTCGCTTTTTCTATATACTCACGGCAGGAGCGGATGTTATCTTCAGACGCTTTTATTGACGCTTCCAATTTGATTAATCTGTCAGCAAGGCGCAAGATTTTATCATTGAATTTGTTGATATCATTATTCAGCTCTTCAATTTCTTTTTTTGTATTACTTATTTCACTATTATACCAACTGTACCGGTTCTCTAAAGACGCGAGCTTTTCTGCTTCCTTTTTGAGATTTTTCATCTGAAGATTTTTCCATTCTTTAGCAATTTTGAGTTTTTCTCTGGTTTCTTCAGCTTTTTCTTTCATCTCAGCAAGATTTTTTTCTGTATTCTCGATATGTTTTTCGGTTTGGGAGATATTTGACGCCGTGTAATTTAGGGTATTGCGCATTTTATCCCTGTCAAACATCATCAGCCCCACTTCATCAAAGATTTTATAAGCTTCTACAGCCTTTTTCTGCTGTGCTCTGGAATCTTCAATTCTGAGCTCGTAATATCCTATTTTTTGATTGAGATTTTCGTATTTTTTTGAGTTTAGCGAATAAAAATAATCTGATTTTTCTCTATCTCTTTTGACTGCGTCAACTTTCCAGGGGAACATTTCTTCTTTTTCATCAAGCATTTGTTTGTAGCCCAATGATTCTTCATACTCGGGAATAAATGATTTCAGCTCCTCTTTCAACTTATGCAGCTCTTTTCTATCAGCTTTTTCTCTTCTTATATAGTATTCTGCAATGGTTTTGAAGTCCTGTCCGTAATTTATTGCATTTTGCCCGACTTTCTCGTAGTTTTCTTTCACTTTTTCGAGTCGGGGGTAGTGAGGACGGTTGTCGTAAACGATATAATCATGGTCGCGTTTGGTTTGTTCATTTACAACCTCCTCAGGATCGGCAAAATATATTCTATCCGTGATATATCCGTTTTTTCGGCCCGTTTCTTCTATGCTGGAGTTAGCAAAGCTGCCCGGGCGTTTTCCTATTAACTCTTTAGTTGAATAGTAGGTCGTTAAATTTGCGTAATCCGCATCTTTAGGGTCGGAAACAATAGCGATAGCTCCGGCTGTACCAATTTTTCCGTGTACAATTGTTTCAGTATAGCCTTTAAAAGACACGCCTGAAAGGAATTTGCTTTTAATAGCAGCTGCTGCCTTTGTAGAATGTACAGGTGCGGTGGCTTTGTTTTCTGAGGCTCCGAAGCTTGTTAAATCCTGATTTGCTCTGGAATTTTCTCTTGTTTTTTTTTGGGTAAATGAATTAATTTTGTTAATTTTCATTTTACATCTCCTAAATTATTAAATATCTTTAAATTCAGCGATTATTGTTTCATTTTGATTTATGATATCAAACATTTCCCTGCTAAAAATTTCAACCGGAATAACAGGGATAGTTCCGTCGGTAGTTTTTACATTTTTATCAAGTACAAAAGCACCGTTTTTGGAGGATTTTACATAATTTATTTCATTCGGCAGGCGAAGCAGCTTATCTTTAATACGCAAAACCCCGTCTTTAGCACAAATAAAATTGCTCTTATAAAAGTTGCAGCATTTTGAGCAGATTGTGAATTTTCCATGCTCCATAAGCGACGCCCTGAGGGAGTTTGCTGTTTCATTGTTCCACAAGTCCCAAAAACACTGTTCTTTTATGTTGCCGATGATGTTGCCAATACAGTTAGAAACATTTCCATCCGGATGGATAGTAGGGTTCATCCAGGGAGTGGTGCAGATTCTGCCCGGTCTGATTTTATCAAGGTCTTTATCCAGATAATAATTTTTGAGTTCTTCCTCTTCAAGCGCAGGGAACATAAAAGCATTCTTAGCCCCGCTGTATTTCATTTTTTCAAAAGAGGTTTTAATTTTTTCGACATAATTTTCATCAATCAAATATTCTTCGCGCGGAATAAGTCCGCCGCCGTAGCTTTTCCCCAGACGCTCCGTCCATTCTTTATTAGTAAGCTCATTCAGTGCCTCACTGGAGAATTGCAAATGCTGCAAAGTAACGACATTTATTCGATTTTCCATCATAAATTCAAGAAATTCCGGAAGTTCATCAACATTATCCGGCAAGATTACGCTGTTTATGTTGATTTTTGCATAGGGGCAGAATTTCTGGATACATTTCATATTATTTATAACTTTATCAAAAAGCCCGTGCATATTTCTTATGCGATTATGGGTTTCTCCAAGCCCGTCAATACTCAGCGTTATTGTCAACTTCTCCTTAAAATCAGAAAAAGCTCTAATATACTTGTCCAGAAGCAATCCGTTAGTAACAATTTGCACACTAAAGCCATACCCCTGGGCTGAGCGCAAAAGCACGTCAAAATCAGGATACAATAGAGGCTCCCCGCCCATAAAGAGCAATTTAGGTTTTGGTTCAACATCAGCTATTGAATCCAAAATGCAAATCCACTCCTCAATACTCATTTCAGCAGGTGCGCAATTTTTAAACCCTGCGCCGTACTGCGTACACATTGAGCAGCACAAATTGCACCTGTAAGTAAGACAGAGTATAAATTCCATCTCAAAAGGTAGCTCTACTGCCACAGGACACCTCCCGCCAGCAGGTCATTAAATATTTCATTGCCCATGCCAAAAGAATATTCGTCGTTTTCCAGAGAATAGTTGTACATCGCTTTCTGGATTTTGCTCAAAAACTCTGCCCTGTTGTTTTTTGCGCAATAAATCTTGTGAATTCCTTTTCCGTCAAGAATTTCCCCCATTTTTCTTAAATGTTCAAGTGAGGGGCTGTTTGAGGTTATAATTGCCGCAAACGGGAGTTTTTTTAATGCAGAAAGAACCTCGGGGTTGCTTAATACATCCTCCATCCGTGAATTTTTGTCAATTTTCACATTATAAAGTTCCAGATAGTTCAACGGATTGAGCATTTCTTCGTCATTTATTTCGTCACCCGCCGCAATAACAAGGTCATTTGTGTCATTTTTGATGATATTTTTTATTTCTTCTCTTGTGTCGAAGAGTTTTGAAAGCTTTTTGCCGTTCACAACCGCTGTTAATATAAGTTTTGTTGACGGAGCGATTTCATAGCTGCCATCTTGCTTGTATTGGGGCAGCCAGGTGTGTTTATCGTTTTCATAATACTCAACTTCTGCGCCAACACCTGCATTTTTAATCATTTCGACTGTTTCATCTTTGATTTTCGCTGTGTTCAGGTATTTTGAAAAAGCAACTTCTATCATGCCCGCATAATCCCCCTCAAATGAGGCATAATTGCGTTTTTGGGGATTATTATCTCTGTTTAGTACAGTTTCAAGAGAATCCTGCTCATAACAATAAAAATCAGCGTTCACAGGAGCCTCAACCAGATATGCAGACGGATTTGTACGTTTTATTATGGAGGCCAGAGAACTTTTTAATTTTTGAGAATCCCAGTTTGTTGCATATTTTTGGATTTCTGCGGTTTTAGAATCGTCTTTTACCCATCTGCCGTCTTTTTTGTAGAATTTGTCCCCCCCGTTGTTGGTAATCAATACATCAGGCGAGTGGTAAGTAAGATTTTTGTCTTTTATTTTTCTTTCGACAAAATAATATTCAGATGGATTTCGTCCGGTCGTCAAAAGCAGCGTAATTTTGTCTTTACGGGTGTTTAAAAAGTTAGAAATTTTTGAAAAATATTCACTGAATTCGTTTCTGCGTTCAGGTGAATGGGAAAGAGGGCTCTCTTTACAGATTTCGTCGTGAGAAAATGGCATGTATGTATTGTCAAAATCCGTATAAATAAATGTATGACCCGATTTGAACTGTACAGGCGTCCGATAGCGAATTCCGCCCGTTAGCGATATCTTCATTAAAGAGAACCTCGTTGTTTATTTATGACAATAACGTGAACATAAAAATTTTTGCTAGTTTTTTAACAAAAAGTTACACTTGTAATAGCAAAAAATTTTTGTGGTAGGATTTATAATAATGGTTTCTAACTAAGGGGAAAATTTATGAGAGTTGCATCTGTTCAAAGAAGTTTAGGCTATGAAAGTGTTTCACAAAATCGCAAAAGCGTTTCGTATTTACAAAAAAACATGCCGGCAAATGACGTTTTTGTTCGCACACAAAATATTTCATTTAAAGGCGGTTACGAGCGTGCAGCAGCAGAAGAATTTATCGAAAAGATAGAAAAAGGAGAACTAAAACCCTCCGGTCAGGGTTATCAGGGTGCATATTATAAAATCAATGATGAAATAGGAATAAAAGCGCCAAATCCGATGTTTGCCGACAAGCCGGACGCAGATGTTAAGGGGTTAAAAAACATAAAAGAGTATTTTGCCCTGCAAAAAATTAATGAAATAGACCCTGAAATTGCACCAAAGGCATACGACCTGATAGAAAAAAACGGAAAAAATTATCTTGTCATGGAAAACATTAAGGGGGCTCACCCGTTGGATTCCAAATTGAACAAAGAAATTCTTACCGATTTAATGAAAAAATTCTTTACGCTGGACACAAACGGAATCTTCCACAGCGACCTGCAAAGCGGAAATATAATCATCACCCCAGAAAATAAAACAAAATTGATTGATTTTGGGTCATATCTGGTTTATACAAACGATGGCAGACATATTGAAGCCGATACAGCAGAAGTTGATATATTCAAAAACGGCTGGTTGAAAAAGGAAATGAACTCAACACGCGAGGGAAGATTCATCGCAAGATACTACCACATCCCTCCATTTAATAATAATCATAGTCAGGTATTGTTTTTTGAACCAAAAAACTCCGTGGACAACCGCTTCCTGTGGGGAAACAGCAACGCAGCAAACTTTGAGTTCAGAACACTATACGATTACCTTAAAAGCGGAAAAGAAGAAAAACCGATGGAGTTCATGAAGCAATACCTGAAGCTGAAAAGTGAAAATTATTCAAATGAATATATCAAATTTCTCAAAACGCTGAAAATAGACCCAAAATCAAAAGCAGGGGCGTTCATCCCTTATGATGAGGTGGAAAAAGCAATAGACGAAGAAAAAACTATTGCTAAATTACTTTCCAATCCTACTGAAGAAATAACACGAATGGAGCTTGAAAAAATACAGCTCAGATGGCTCATAAACGACCATCAGGGCGCAAAAAACAAAGCTTATTCTTATTCGAGTGCACTTCGCAAAAATATTGACATTAGACTGGAGAAAGCACAAAAAGGCGGAAACAAGTCAGAAATAGAATACTATGAAATACTAAGAAACAATACTTGTATGCAGCAGACTTACATGGAAAATAACCGACTGGAACAATTCCAGTCAGGAACTCTTAAAAAAGAAGAAGATATTTTCAATATCATCAAAGAGAAAGCAACACAAACTCCGGAAACTGCCCCAAAAACAGAAACAATAAAAGAAAATGCAGCAGAAATCACACAAAAAGCAGAAACAACAACCGAAAAAATTAAACAAAAAGCAGAAGCTCTAGCAACCGAAGTCAAGCAAAAAGCAGAAGCAGCTACAACAGAAGTCAAACAGAAAACTGAAACTGCAGCAACAGAAATCAAGGAAGAAGCACAAAACCAGATTAAAAAAGCTTCCAGAAACTTCAAAAAAGGGTATTGGATTGCCGCAGCGATTGCAGCAGCAGCCGGAGGCGGAATTTACTGGTATCAAAAAACAAAAGTTGCAAAAGCCAGAGAAGCAAACTAGCAAAAAAATTTTTTCAGGGATTTTATCATGATTGAAGACAGAACTTTTGAACAATTATGATAAACAAAATAAACATCTCTGCGCAGCCCGCTTCTGTTAACTTTAAAGCGGTGAAAATAGCGAAAACGCAGAGCTTTGTTGACGGAATAAAGACAGAAATCGACATATACCGGCTTTCGCATAAAGATTGCCCGTTTTTGCACAATCTGGCTCAAACCGTTGAGCCTGCACGGCTAATGCCCAAAGACGCACAAAAGCATGGATTTGAGCGCTGGAAAGAAATTTTCTTCTACGCCGTAGAAAACGCTATGCGCCCTGAATACAGGTCTTATCTGGCCGTAACAAAAAACAAACCCTGCGGCTTGATTAACTTTAAAACAATGAACAAAGATACCCATGTCGAGTGCATTTGCACATGGCCCGTGAAAATCAATGAAAAAGTCAAATTTGCCGGAAAATGCCTTTTTAATCAGGTTCTTGAATACAATAAAAAAGCCGGCTCCGACAAAATCACGATAGAAGCAATCGTAAACGGGCATTCGCACCCTTTGGAAAGGTATATTGAACTGGGGTTTGTGCCTGTTCGCAATCTCGACCATACCGTAGCAATGGAAATGTCAAAGAAAACAGCAGAAAAGCTCCAAAAAAGATTTGCAGGCTATTTCACCAGCACCCCGTCCGAAACAGGAAAGGAAATCAACCTCAATAAATCGCTAAACCTCGATTTTTAAACAGCAGCAGCCTGTTTTTTGCACGCATTATAAATATAATCCGGAATTCTGCGATACATTTTCCCTGTGTGCGTATTCACTGCAACGCAGGTCACTCTCGCTTCGATATTCACTTCGCCTGTTTCTTTGTTGCTTATAATTTGCTTAAAAACGATTTTTACCGGTGAACATTCTTCGATTTCTGTTTCGATTTTCACAATATCATCAAGTTTTGCGCTGCTTTTGTATTTTACGCTCAAATCGCGCACGGGGAGGATGTCGCCGGTTTCCTGAAGCTGTTTTAAATCCAGTCCGAGCAGATTTGTCAGCTCAACACGCGCCGCCTCCATCCAGCGCAGATAAGCACCATGCCAGACAACCTGATACGCATCCGTATCGGCATAATAAACGCGTACTTCGTTTGTATATTTCATAAAAATTCTCCCTCAAAAAATTATTCGAACAAATCCTGAATTTTTTCCTTAATTTCCTGAGGATCAAGTTCGTTCGTAACGTTATTCAAATCCATTGCAACCTGATAAAGCTTTGCAGCCTCGATTTTGTCGCCTTTTATTGCAACAGAACGCGCAAGATTGTAATAAGCGAGCGCATAATTCGGATTGTACTCAACAGCTTTTTCAAAAAGGTCGATTGCGTGCTGAATTCTGCCCAAATCGTCCAGATAAATCACGCCGAGGTTGTTATAAGCGATATCATAGCTGTTGTCGTATTTTATGGCGAGTTCGTATTCCTTAATCGCCTCAGGAATGTCGCCTTTTCCCCAATGGAGAAAACCGAGGTTACAGTGGATTTTTGCATTGGCCGGATCGAGTTCCAGAGCGCGCCTGTAAATCGTCAGAGCGTTGTTATATTCCTGTTTGTCATAAAAAGCGCTTCCGAGGTTCACAAAAATATCAATATCGGTAGGCGTGAGCAAATATGCACACTGATAGGCGCTGATTGCCGCGTCAGTGTTCTTTTCGCCCTCCTGAAATACATATCCGAGCGTCTGCGCAATTACGCTTGTCCATTTCGGGTTCGGATTCAGCGAAATTGCGTTCTGATAATAGCCGATTGCCTCTTTTGCTTCACCTTTCAGGTACAAAATGTTTGCCAGATTGCTCTGATATTCGGCAGCATTGGGCTGAATTTCAATCAGCCGTTTGTAAGCGTCAATTGCGCTGTCAAAATCGCCGATTTCTTCGTAAACAAGGCACAATGAACGATATGCCGTAATATTCAGGCTGTCCATCATGATTGCCATCTTGTATTCAAGAATTGCGTCCTCAAAACGCCCGAGCGCCCTGTAAATATCGCCCAGAAGGCAATAAAGCAGCACAAATCCGGGTGCTTTTTCAAGCGCAGCACGATAAACCTCAAGCGCGGAGTCAACGCCCTTCGTTGCAGCCATATACCAGCCTTTCAGGAGCATTGGCAGAAACGAAAGGTAAGAAAGCGTTTTAAAAACGTTTTTCAGCGCCTCTTTATCAAACGGAAGCGTCAAAACCGACAGCAAAAGCTCGGAATTGCGCCGCATTGAGACCTTAAAGCCCTTGACTGACATTACCCGAAGCAGGTTAAAAATCAGAAAATGCGCTCTTGAAGAGGCAAAAGGCGCGAGTTTTATTGATTTTTCAGCAAACTCGAGCGCGTCTTGAAAATGAGCCTTTTTTGTATGGCAGGACGCAATCATATAGTACGCAATCGCCATTTTTTCATTTTTTTCAATTGCAAGGTTAAAATAATTTATCGCCCTGTCGATTTCGTTTTTATAAAAGAACGCCATCCCGATTTTAAAATAGATTTCGCCCGAATCCATGTAAGTTTCGAGCGCCCGCTGATACTCGGTAATCGCCTCGTCAAGGTACTGGCGCGCCTGATGGATATCAAAATGCCATTCCATGTACAAATCACCGAGCCTGACGTGCAAATCAGCATTTGTCGGGTCATTAGAAAGCGCAAACTGGCAGCATTCTATCGCTTTTTGAAGATTGCCGTTTTTGTAGAACCTGTCTATATCCCTTTTATAAGATTGTATGTCTTCGGTGGTGTTCATTACTTTTTCATGCCCATTGTTTCTTTATTCATCTTAATTTAATTACCTGAATTTTGCAAACCCGTAATCAATATTTGCGAATCCTTTCACGTTCAATCAGGACGCACTTTTTGATGATTCTTTCGCGTTGTTTTTCTTCTATCTGGGTATATTCAAAAACGTATTCGTTTTTTTTGTCGGGATTTTTCTTAAAAACCCTGCCCGAAAGCTTTATCGGGTCGTCAATTGAAGAAATTCGCAGTTCTCCTGCATAAATTTCTTCAGGTTTAATTTCTTCTTTGCAAAAAAACCTTACCCCGCCGCCGGAAACGTCAATTGTGCGTGCAGAAAGCTTTTTGCCGTCAACAATTATATAAAAATCGGTTTCATAACTAATTCTGAAGTACTGACGGCGCTGGATAACCTGCTGTTCTTCCTTAAATTCAATGGTGATAAGGTTTTCTTCGTTCGGGGGCTCAATAATCATAGGATTAAGAATCAAAATCCCGGAATACGAATAAATATAAGCCTTAACAACCTCGCCCTCACCGAGATAGCCCAAATAACGGCGCGATTCGGGCGGAAAGCTCAAAATCAGCCTGTCTGCCTCAGTATCAACCACGTAGCAGTCAATATTGCAGACTTTTTTGCCTGAATCCTCAAATTCTATTCTGACTTTTGTATCTTTTGAAATTCTTCTCATTCTATATCTCCGAGATATTTTGAGGGCGCCAGCACCACGAGAACATGCGGGTCTTTAATATACTTATCGGCACAATTTTGAATTTCTTTAACGGAAACTTTTTTAATTTTTTCCACAAGTTTTTCCTCAAAATCGCATCCAAGCCCCTTATCCTCATAAAAACCTATCTGCGAAGCCTGCTGGAGGTTGGTTTCGAGGATAAATTCGCGTTTTCCGAGCAGATTATTCTTGGCGTTTTCAAGCTCCTGCTCTGAAACCGGAATATTTTTGATTTTTTCCAGCTCAACATTGAACATCTCAAGAGAAGTCTTGATATTTTTAGGTTCTGTCGCGATATAAACCGAGAAATTCGCAGATTTTTCAAAAGTTTCATACCCGCTTCTCACAACGTAAGCAAGCCCTTTTTTATCCCGCAATTCCACAAAAAGCCGCGAAGAAAGCCCGCTTGCGCCCAGAATCGTGTTCAAAAGCAAAATTGCCGGGTAATCCCCGCTAAAAATAGGCGGGAAATGCCAGCCCATAAGAATTTGCGCCTGAGAAGCGTCCTCTTTTGCGATTTTTACGAGTTTGTTCTCACCCAGAACCGGAGCCGGAATTTTAGAATCCCTTTCTGTGCCGTTTTTCACGTTATTAAAATATTTGTTGAACAAATCAAGGATTTTTTCTTCCTCAAAATCGCCTGCAACGCTGACAACCTTTGCAGAATCGCTGAGAAGCCCGTCATAAAGCGTTTTCAGCTGTTCATATCCGATGGAATCAATATCTTCAAGGATTTTTGTAAAAGTATTTCCATAAACGTGATTTGCGTAGATATTTCGGTAATAAGCGTCAACAGCCCTTGATTTCGGGGAATCCAGCTCCGCCTGAATTTCGCCTTTTAGCTTAAATTTCTCCTTTTCTGTGTCCGCAAGCGTCGAATTCTGCACCATATCGGCCATAAGTTCAATACATTTTTCAATATCTTCGTTTAAACAAATCGCCTTAATCCTGATATAGTCCTGTTTCATCTCGCTGAAGCATTCAATCGCATTTTCGTCCATTTCGGCCGCCAGTTCTTCTGCGCTGCGATTTTTCGTTCCCTGCGAAAGAAGCCTTGAAATCAGCGAATATTCGCCGGCTTTTTCTTCGGGTTTTGTAATTTTTAAATAGAAACATAGCGCGATTCTCGGCGTTTCTTTGTTTTCTTTCAAAATTACTGGAATATTGTTCTTCAAATATAATTTTTTCATTTTTTTATCCTTATAAATAGTTGTTTATTCAGGCATTAAGACCGAAATTACGGCATTTTTGACCGGAAGATATTTTTTCACAATTTCTTTAAAATCATCTATACTGAACTTTTCGAGTTCTTCAAGATATTCTTCAACAAGCTCAAGATTATTGCACACGGTCATATAATAGCCGATTGTTTCGCCAATATCCGAAACGGTTTCGGCTTCTTCTGCAAAATTAACTTTCAAGCGTTTTTTCGCCTTTTCAAACTCTTTTTCGTCAATGCCGTCTTCAACAACTTTCCTGATTTCTTCTTTCAAAAGCTCAATCGCCTCATCTTTTTTAGAAGCATCAAAATTTGCCTGCACAAAAAGGTTTGAGCCGTCACGGAAATTATAAAAATCAGCAGAAACAAGATTGAAAACCGGTTCCTGCGCTCTTTCGATAAGATTTTTGAAAAGCCTTGAGCTCTGCCCCTCACCGAGGATTATCGAAGCCATTTCAAGCCCGATATTTTCCCTGATTGCGCAAGCAGCCTCGCCCAGATAGCCGATTATCACGAATCCCGTGTTAATTTGGGCTTTTGTTTCAATGTATTTTGTTTCGCCGGCAGGTCTGTCGATTTCAAATTCAGGGTTTTCAAAATTTTCACGCCCCCTGAAGTCAAATTCCCTGACAACCCGCTCGAGAACCTCATTATGGTCAAAATCCCCGACAATTATCGTGGTCATGTTGTTGGGAGTGTAATGTTTTTTGTAATATTCCATTATTGTATCGCGCGGAACCGACGCAATCGTGTGCGCATGCCCGATTACATCGCGTTTGTAGGGATGTTTTGTGTACATTGCGTTGTTTGCCGCGTTGTAAACCTTTGTCCAGGGCTGGTCTTCGCGCATTCTGATTTCTTCGATAACAACATGGCGCTCACGCTTTTCTTTTACGGTTTTATCATTAATATCAAACTCGGGCCCCAGCTCATTTTCCGGAAGAATCGGATCAAGCATCATATCCGCATGCAGCTCAAGCGCAAGGTTCAAATTTTCGCAATTTTCGCCCTTTGGCAGCGTTACATAATAAAAAGTATAATCTTTCCATGTCGCAGCGTTCACGATTGCGCCTTTTGCCTCAAGCGTTTTGTCAAAATAGCCGGCAGGATGTTTGCTCGTGCCTTTGAACATCAAATGTTCAAGAAAATGCGAAATTCCGTTGATTTTGTCATCTTCGTTGATTGAACCTGTTTTTACCCAGGTCGAAACATTCACCAGCCCGCCCTCTTTATGCGCAAACACGATTTTATGCCCGTTTTCCCGTTCATAGACCTCGACCGGACGGGTCAAAAACGGATATTTTATTTCTTTTTTTACAAGATTTTGCACAATTTTTCCTCTATTTTAACTATTTATTTTGATATTTTATCAAATCCTAAGATTAACAACACGTACAGACGATGGAGTTTGGAAAAATTTTGAAAATGCACCAAAAGTTTAAGCATCAACGGGCAAAATTGCCCTAAATCCCACTTCTCCAGCCAGGGGAGGGAGCAGCCCAAAACAACCTTGAAAACCTAAAAAATTCCCCTTTTTGCACAATCTTGCGGTGGGAACCGTTTCACTTTTCCCACCCTACAGTTTTTCGTCACCCTGAACTTGATTCAGGGTCGCAAGGGCGGTGATTACCGACTTCAATCTGGCGATTCCGAAATAAATTCGGAATGACAGCACGATTTTCGTCACCCGGTATTTAAACAACCTAAAAAACCGCTCCCCACCCCGGCCCTCCCCGAGTTGGGGAGGGAGTGACCCAAAAACGCCTCAAAAATCCCCAAAATTCCCATTTCAAAACCCCATGTTAATTCCTCCTTTATAAAAACATCAAATTGCGCTATACTTAATCTATGAGAATTTTAGGAATTGACCCCGGACTTGCTATAGTAGGTTACAGCGTATTGGAGATAGAGGAGGACTCTTATGAACTTGTTTCATCAGGTTCGATTCGGACGCAAAAAGGTGCTCCTGATTCTCAAAGACTGCTTGAAATCTGCGAGGATATGGAATACATTATCAAAAAGTTCCAGCCCGACCATGCCAGCATAGAAAAACTCTTCTTTTTCCGCAATACAACAACAATAATCCCGGTTGCGGAAGCAAGAGGCATAATTGTAATGCTGCTGGAAAAATACGGAATAAAAATCCACGAATACACACCGCTTCAGGCAAAACAAACCCTAACAGGCTACGGCCGCGCAACAAAAGAAGAGGTCGCTCTCGCCGTCGGGCAGATAATTGACGGAAAACTGCCCAAACTCGACGACACAATCGACTCAATAGCGCTCGCAATCTGCCACGCAAGAAATGCCGAATGCGAACTCGCCGCAGCCAACGCATAAAATAAGGAGAAAAAATGAATATTCTGCTTTTAAAACAAATATCTATACTTTCGCTCATTGCAGGAGCGGCTCTCGGGGTTGTGACAATAATCCCATTCATTGGAGGAATCGCATTTCTCTTTTTAATGATGTGTATCGGAGCCGCATTGATAATTTACCTGAAAAAAATGACGCTCGTTGGTTTTCTGGAGCTCAAAGACGGAGCTCTTTACGGCGGAATTGCAGGTTTTGTTTCATTTTTGGGGTTTGCGGCAGTTTATTTTCCGCTCGCCTCGATTATCGGCTTAATTTTTAAAAATTCCCAGTACAGTCTTGTTACTTTTTCTGTGGGCTCGGGATTTTTTGTGGTGCTTTTGCTCTCAATTTTTGTGGCAATCCTTTCCGCAGTAATAAATTCATTTTCAGCCCTCGCTGCGACATACATCTATGCCCAGCTTGAACCAAGACCAGAAGAAAATACAACTAATTTTGAAATCGAAGAATAGAGGTAAAAATGTCAGAATTTAAATCAAAAATAAAAACAATTGAATGGGTGAACAACGTATCCAGAATGGTTGACCAGACGCTAATCCCTTATGAATACAAAATGGTCGATATAAAAACCGCAAACGAAATGTTCGACGCAATCCGCACGATGATTGTGCGCGGAGCACCGGCTATCGGGATTGCGGGCGCGCATGGCGTTGCTCTCGCGGCAATGGAAATCGCAGCAAAAACAAATGACAAAGAAGAATTTATCGAAAAACTCAAACAATACGCAGAATATCTGAAAAGTTCCCGCCCCACGGCAGTAAACCTCATGTGGGCGGTTGACCAGCAGTTTGAGCTCGCAAAAAACTCCGAAAAAACCGTTGACGAAACAGTAAAAATGCTTATCGAAAACGGAATCAGGCTCGAAAATGAAGATATTGAAATAAACAAAAAAATCGGCGACAACGGCGCAAAATTGGTCAAAAAAGGCGCAACAATCCTTACCCACTGCAACGCCGGCGCGCTCGCAACGGTCGGATACGGCACTGCGCTCGGGGTTGTGCGCTCAGCGTTCGCAAAAGACAACACAATTCAGGTTTTTGCCGATGAAACCCGCCCCAGACAACAGGGCGCAAGAATTACGACCTTTGAACTAAAAATGGACGGAATCCCCGTAACCCTTATCACAGATGGAATGTGCAGTTATTTCATGAGCAAGGGAATGATTGACATGGTTGTTGTCGGCGCAGACAGAATTGCGGCAAACGGCGATACTGCAAACAAAATCGGCACTTATACAGTCGCTATTGCAGCAAAATATCACAATGTTCCGTTCTATGTTGCAGCACCGCTATCGACAATTGACACCTCAATCGAATCCGGCGCCCGAATCCCGATTGAAGAACGCTCAAAAGAAGAAGTTACGCATATAAACGGAAAAACCATCTGCGCGGAAGGCGTAAATGTAATAAATCCGGGATTTGACGTAACTCCGCATGAGCTTATCACCGGAATCATTACAGAAAAAGGCGTGCTTTATCCGGATTTCACAGAATCAATCAAAAAAGCTTTCGAGGCATAAAATGCTGAAAAAACTATTAATAACAATTTCAATTCTCTTTATATCAACCCTGCAAACCATTGCAGCCGATATTTCAATAGAAAAATGCACACTTTGCCTTTACAAAGATGGCGAAGCCGTAAAAATTGAAAAGGATTACGGCGAAATCCAGCCTATTCTTGAAAAAATAATCCACGACACCTACGATATTAACCTGAATGTCCTGATGAGCGACCGTTCGGTCAACGACATGAAGAATGTGGGGGAACATCTTGAGATTACCCTGAAAACTCCCCGCCTGTACAAGTCAAAAAACAGCCACATGACCTATTTAGGATACAAAACCTATGTGGTAAAAGAGAACAATGAAGTCCACAGGCTTCCGGCGACAAAGATTTTTATGACGCTCCAGCAAAAACCGCTGGCAGGAGGAATCGGCTCGACAGAGTTTAATCCTAAAATCATAAACATCGACCAGCGCCGCATAAGGGTAATATTCGGCGACAGAAACGGATATTGCTCCGTACCGGAATTCGCTTTCGGTGTGGATGGTGATTTTCAAAAACTGCTAGACATGTTTAATACAGAAACCAGAGAGAAAGCGGTTTTAGAAGATTAACACATTTTGCCTGACGGATTTTTGGTGTTAAAATATTATAAAAAGGAAATCAGAAGAAAATGCGACAATTTACAAAAAGAGAAGCCTCCGAATTCAACAGGTTTAGAAAATTTTTTCAATGGCTTGTTTGCAAAGTATGTTTCGGCAGCTATATAAAATTATTCTACAACTACAAAGTTGAGGGGCTTGAGAATATTCCTGAAACATCACGCTTCATTGTCGCTGCGAACCATATTTCGGGCAAAGATCCGTTCATTGTTGCGGGCGCATTGAAGAAAAAAACCGTAGCATTTATGGCAAAAGAGGAACTTTTTGAAAGCTTTTTCTCCCGCACATTAATGGACTGGTGCGGCGCTTTTGCAGTAAAAAGAGGCAAAGTCGCAGTTTCTACAATAAAAACAGCACTTTCAATAAAAAACACCGATTGGGCGCTCGGCCTTTTCCCTCAGGGGACAAGAGATTCCGGCGATAAAATCGAAAAAATCAACAAAGGATTTGCAACCTTTGCAAAAGTAACAGAATCGGACATTTTGCCGGTAGCGCTTATTGGTTCGGACAAGAAAATCCGCTTTCCGTTCAGTGAAAAACTAACTGTCAAAGTAGGCAAAATCATTCCATACAGCGACAATGTCGATGAAATGATGAGGCAATGGTGCAGTTCTATTTCAGAACTAACAGGAAAGCAATACAAGCTGGCTGAGGTTTAATTGTTTAACAAATCTGGGATAAGGAAAGAAGATGAAAAGAAATTATGCTAAAAGAACCGCGGACGAGTTCAATTTTATAAGAAGCTGTTTCCAAAAATTTTGGATGTATTTTGTTGCAGTGCCTATTTTCTGGCTGTTTTACAGATATGAGATAATTGGCAGAGAAAATATACCAAAGGGGAAACGATTTATCTGTGCGGCAAATCATATTTCTTATTTTGACCCGTTTCTGGTTTCAGTTGCGGTAAAAAAACCTGTTGCATATATGGCAAAAAAAGAGCTTTTTGAGGGCAATCCGTTTTTTGTATTTTGCATGGATTATCTGGGCGCTTTTGCCGTAAACAGAGAAAAACTGGAAGTTGCAACCATAAAAACCGTCAAAGAAGTATTCAAAAGCGACTGGATGCTCGGGATTTTCCCTCAGGGTGGAATCAGGAGAAATATGACAATTGAAAAGGTCAATAAAGGCTTTGCTGTAATTGCAAAAGCAGCAAAATGGGATATTCTTCCGGTTTCAATTGTCGGAGTTGAAAAGTACAACTGGATTCCTTTCAAAGCAAAGATAAAAGTCCGGATAGGCACCCCTATTTCACATGAACTATCGCAGGACGAAATCATTGAAACATGGGGCAAACAGGTAGCTTCAATGTGCCATTACCATTTCATTGACACAGAATCAGAAAACAGCGAAGCACAGGACCAGAAAGACTTTGCAAACGCTTAAAAATTCGGCTATACTAAAAAATCATAAATATTAAAAAAGGAGCAAAAAAATGCGTTACGATGCGGGTGAAATTATTACGGCGATGATTACGCCAATGACAGAAGACAGAAAAATCGACTTTCAATCGCTTGAAAAGCTTATAAACCACCTCATCGACTCGGGCACCGACGCAATCCTCGCAGCAGGCACCACAGGAGAATCGCCGACCCTAACGCATGACGAAGAAGTCGAACTTTTTAAATTTGTAAAAGAAAAAACAGCCGGACGCTGCAAGCTAATTTTCGGTGCAGGCTCAAACTGCACGCAAACCGCAGTTATGGCGACCAAAAATGCCAAAGATGCAGGCGCTGACGCCATTTTGTCGGTTGTTCCCTACTACAACAAGCCCTCACAAAAAGGATTGCTTGAGCATTTCGGTACAATTGCAAACTCAACTGACCTGCCGGTAATTTTATACAATATCCCCGGCAGAACAGGCATAACTATGAAGCCGGAAACAATCGGAGAGCTCGCAAAAAGGCACAAAAACATCGTAGCAGTAAAACAGAGCCTTGCGGACATGGATGTCATCACAGAAACCCGCAGAGCCTGCCCTGACGACTTTTTGATTTACTCGGGAGATGACAGCCTGACGCTTCCGATGATGTCAGTGGGCGCTTACGGCGTAATCAGCGTTGCGTCGCACGTTATTGGCCGTGAGATGAAAGCTATGATTAATCTTTACAAATCCGGCCGCGTTGCAGAAGCGACAGAAGCGCATTTGAAGCTATATCCGTTATTCAAGAAGATTTTTATGGCGCCAAACCCGATTCCCGTTAAGCAGTGCCTTGAAAAAATGGGAATTTGTAAAAATTACGTAAGAAGACCGCTGGTTGAGCTTGATGAAGCGGAAAAAAGCGAGCTTTATTCGGTTTTGAATAACTATATTTAAAACAAAAGCGATTTAACCCGGGAATTTCACCTGAAGTCAACAACAAAAGGATTTTCCCGGATAATTTTTAAACTTATAAACGAAAAAACGGGCTTTGCGCCCGTTTTTTGTGAAAATTGAACCAATTCGGCAATTCGATTAACGTTTTGAGAACTGGAATCTTTTTCTGGCTCTTTTTCTACCGTATTTTTTACGTTCTTTAACTCTTGCGTCTCTTGTCAAAAGTCCTTCAGCCTTCAATACGGGTCTGAAATCAGGATTGATTTGAAGAAGAGCTCTTGAAATGCCGTGTCTGATAGCACCGGCCTGAGAAGAGATTCCGCCGCCAACTGCTTTAACGCGAACATCGTAGTTTTCCATATTTTCAGTCAACGCGAGCGGTTTGAAGATTTGCATTTCAAGCGCCGGACGGTTGCCGATGTATGCAGCGAGAGTTTTTCCGTTTACGAACACTCTGCCTTTGCCTTTAACCAATTTTACAACTGCGATAGAGGTTTTTCTTCTGCCTGTTGCCATGATTGTATCTTTAGCCATTATTTAACCTCCATTTCATAAACTTCAGGTTTTTGAGCTGCGTGAGGATGTTCAGCACCTGCGTAAACTTTGAGCTTTGTGAATTGTTCTGCGCCCAGAGTGTTGTGCGGAAGCATGCCTTTTACTGCTTTTTCAATAGCCTTGGTCGGGTCTTTTTCCATCAAGTCTTTGAAAGAAATAGATTTCAACCCGCCCGGGAAGCCGGTGTGGTGGTAGTAAATTTTGTCAGTTTCTTTTTTACCGGAAACCTGAATTTTGTCCGCATTGATAACAATTACAAAATCGCCTGTATCAACGTTAGGAGTATAATTCGGTTTGGTTTTTCCTCTTAAAAGGTTTGCGCAAACAGTAGCCAATCTTCCGAGAGTTTTGCCCTCAGCGTCGATTACATACCATTTTCTTTCAACTTCAAGAGGTTTTGCTGAATAAGTTTTCATTTTTCAGTTATCTCCATAGTGTTTAGTTATTTTTTATGTTTGTGAGCATTGCGCTCACTGCCTGCCGCCTTGAATTTGTGTCAAAGGCGCCATTGTCCTTGCGATTCTGAAACAATTTCAGAATGACGACGGGTTTTCTGACTGATATGGGGCATATCCCACTTCAACCAGAGTCAGCCCGTCAGGACTGATTGTCGGGCCTGCTTTTGTCCGGTCTTTTGCTTCAAGAATCTCGCCCATCAACCCGGGTTTCAGGTTTTTGTGTTCAATCATCAGCAAAGTTCCGACTATCGTCCGTACCATGTTGTACAAAAAGCGATTTGCGACGATTTCGATTGTGATAAAATCACCCGATTTCAGCGCCTGCGCTTTATATACGGTACAAACGAGGGCAGGATTTGAGGATTGAGAGGATTTGAACGAGGAAAAATCATGTTCCCCGAGCAAAAAGCTCAACGCCTCATTCATTCTCGCCACATTGAGGGGTTTTCTCACGAGCAGAGAATGTGAATCCCAGACGCTGCGCTGTGAACGATTGGCGATTCTGTACTGATATCGCCGGTATCGCCCGCTTTTCTGTGCATGAAAGTCATCAGGAACTTCTTTTATTGAAGAAACGCTGATATCTTCGGGCAAAAGTCCGTTCAATGAGTTCAAAAACCTTGAAGCAACAATGGGTTTTTCACTCACAAAATGAACAACCTGCCCTTTCGCATGCACGCCTGCGTCAGTGCGGCCTGAGAAAATTGTTTTTATTCTTCCGGAGGGATTTTCCTCCGATTTTATCAATGTGCCAAGTGCCCGCTCCAGTTCTGATTGAATCGTAATTTTATCAGGCTGGATTTGCGAACCCGCATAATTGGTGCCGATATATTCAACAACTACAATATATTTGGGCATTTTTCCTCCGGATTTAGTGCCGTTTCAGCCGTTTCGCCTGCGCGAGTCTCCAAAAGCCCACCTTTCCAAGAGCCCCTTTCTATTTTCGTTGTATGATTTACAACAAAAATCACGCCGGGGGTCATTATACAAGCTGAATCAACGCCATTTCAGAAGCGTCGCCGCGTCTGGGGGGCATTCTGTAGATTCTTGTGTAACCGCCGTTACGGTTTGTATATTTTTTTCCGATTTCGTTGAACAGTTTTCTCAAAACCGTTTCGGGCATAGTTTTTTGACCTTCAGCCGGTGTTTCAATGATAGCGCCTGTTTTAGGATCCATAAATTCACCTGTCAAACGGTCAAAAATGAATTTTGCAGCCAATCTTCTTGAATGAAGATCGCCTTTTTTTGCATAGCCGATAACGCTTTCAACATAAGGTTTAAGAGCTTTTGCTCTGGCCATTGTTGTATTGATTTCGCCGTGCAAAATAAGCTCGGTAGCCAAAGAACGAAGCAAAGCGTTTCTCTGGTCCTGCGCTTTTCCTAATGTATGTTTTTTACACTGGTGTCTCATTTTTATTTCCTTTGTTTTACTTAATTGTCTTATTCAAAGGGGCTTTCGCCCCGATTTTATACCATATCTTCGTATTCAACACCTTCAGGGTTCGGCATCAAGTCCAAACCAAACTGGTGGAGTTTTTCGATAACTTCGTCAGAAGATTTTTTACCGAAGTTTTTGATGTTGAGCAAATCGTGTTCTGATTTTTTCAACAATTCTGCCATTGAGTTTATGCTTGCTCTTTTCAAGCAGTTGTAAGCTCTGACAGAAAGTTCCAAATCCTCGATTGAAATGCTCGGTGAGCCTGCTTCGACAACTTCTTCTTCCTCAGTTACAATAACGGGCGCAACAGGAATAACCGGCTGGCCTGTGATTGCTGCGATTTGCATAAAGTGCTCGATTAAGATGTTAGCAGCCTGAGAAAGCGCGTTTGTAACATCTACGCTGCCGTTTGACCAGATTTCAAGGGTAAGTTTGTCAAAGTCAGTAACGTCGCCGACACGTGTATGGTCAACAGTGTAGCTTACGCGTTTAATCGGCATAAATGTAGCGTCAATCGGGAGCATGTCGATAGGCAATGAGCCCTGATTTCCTTTAAGAACGTCGGTTGTGATGTAGCCTTTGCCGGTTTCAACAGTGATATCAGCGTGAATGCTTCCGCCTTCAGCTACTGTACAAATCAACCAGTCAGGGTTTACAACTTTTACGCCCGCAGGAAGCTGCAAGTCAGCGCCGAGAACAGGGCCCGGTTTGTCGATATCAAGTCTGAGGTGCTGTTCTTCTTTGTTGTCAGTTTTTACGACCAATCCCTTGAGATTGAGCATAATATCAATTACATCTTCAACGATGCCCGGAATTGCTGTGTATTCGTGGGTAATACCCTCAATTCTGACAGAAGTAACAGCTGCGCCTTCCAAAGAAGAAAGCAATACGCGTCTAAGAGCGTTGCCGATTGTTGTACCGAAGCCTCTTTCCAGCGGATCGATTACGAACTGACCGTACTGTGAACCGTCAGAACTTGTAGTTGTATTTACACATTTAATTTTTAATTCCATAATCAAATTCTCCTGATTAATTATTTTGAATAGTACTCGATTACAAGCTGTTCCTTGAATTCAGGATCAAGCTCTTCTCTTTCGGGTATTCTGTCGAATGTAATTTTTTGTGCATCTCTGTCAATAGTCATCCATGCAGGAGCTATTGCAGAATCAATCGGCTCAAGAACAGCTTTGATGAAATCATTGCTTCTTGATTTGATTGTGATTACATCACCGGCTTTAACCAGGAATGACGGAATATCTACTTTTTTGCCGTTTACAAGAACATGTCCGTGGTTTACGATTTGTCTGGACTGTTTTCTTGTTGCAGAGAAACCTGCTCTGAAAAGTACGTTGTCCAGTCTGCTTTCAAGCATTTGAAGCAGGATTGTACCTGTAACGCCTTTTCTTCTTGCAGCTTCGCTGTAGTATTTTGCAAATTGTTTTTCGCTTACGAGGTATGTAAGTCTGATTTTTTGCTTTTCATTCAAGTGAATTGCATAGTCAGAAAGCTTTTTGCGAACTGCACCGTGCTGACCTGAAGCACTTTGTCTCATTGAAGAAACGAGCTTTCTGTTAGATAAATCCGAAACACCGAAGTTACGGAATAATTTATTTCTAGGTCCTGTATATCTAGCCAATTTTGACTCCTTTTTCTTTCTTTTTCTATAATTTTCTTTTGAAATTGTTCTGGGTCTTGGATTATTTCCGCTCTCAGGGCCTCTGTTCCATTTCGTTTTGCCTTGCAAAACTCCATTTCACCGTCCCTGTTCGCACAGGCAGCTTCGTGCCCGAAAAAATCCGCTACACTCTTCTTTTCTTAGGAGGACGGCATCCGTTGTGAGGAATCGGAGTAACATCCTTAATCAAAGTGATTTCGAGTCCGGCTGCCTGAATTGCTCTGATAGCCGTTTCTCTGCCTGATCCGGGACCTTTGATATATACTTCTACTTTTTTCATACCCTGATCTGCTGATTTTTTTGCAACCAATGCTGCTGCTGATTGAGCTGCAAACGGTGTGCCTTTTCTTGCGCCTTTAAAACCGCAAGCACCTGCTGATGCCCATGCAACAGCATTACCCTGCGTATCGCAAGAAGTTACGATTGTATTATTAAAGGTGGACTGAATGTGTACGACACCTTGCAATACATTCTTTTTTTCTTTCTTTTTAGTTTTTACTGGTCTTGCCATTTTTATTTCCTTTTATCTATTTGTTATTGTTTTTAACAGGCTGGGTTGTCTTGGATTATTAACGCTCCGGCGGTCTTGCATTCCGCTTCATAAATCCCTTTGGGCTTTATTTCGCTCCATCGCCCGCCTTCGCATGGATGCTCGCTCACTTTCGTTCGACTCCGCATCCGCTAAAATCCGCTACGCTGTTTTCTTCTTAGCGATTGGGCCTGTTTTTTTACCGCGTCTGGTTCTTGCATTTGTTTTTGTTCTTTGTCCTCTTGCAGGAAGTTTGCGTCTGTGGCGCATTCCTCTGTATGAGTTGATTTCTGAAAGTCTTTTAATGTTCAGAGTTTCTTCTCTTCTGAGGTCGCCTTCGATGTGGTAGTTAGAAAGCTCATTTCTGAGTTTTTTAATATCATCATCGGTAAGGTCGTCTGTTCTCAAATCCTGTGAAATTCCGCAGGCTTCGAGGATTTTAGCAGAGCGTGTGGGGCCTATTCCGTAGATATAGGTCAGCGCTACTATCATTCTTTTGTTACGGGGCAAATCTACCCCTGCTAATCTTGCCATTTTTTCTCCTTGTTTATTTTAATTGATTGTTTTTCCTTTGAAATTCTTTCCGGCGATAGGGTTAATACTTTTTTAGCCGGCACCCCCCTTGAAACAAGCCCGGGAGGACAGAAGAATTAACCCTGTCTTTGTTTGTGTTTGGGGTTTTTGCAGATTACTGTAATTCTGCCTCTTCTTCTGATGACTTTGCAGTCTTTACACATTTTTTTAACTGATGCTCTTACTTTCATTTTATTTTCCTTTTTTCTTTCTTTTTATTTCAATCTGTATGTGATTCTGCCGCGGGTTAAATCGTACGGGGTCATTTCGACCTTTACTTTGTCGCCCGGAAGAATTTTAATAAAGTTTTTTCTAATTTTTCCGGAGATATGTGCCAGAATCTCGTGTCCGTTCTCAAGTTCCACGCGAAACATCGCATTCGGCAGTGATTCCAGTATTTTTCCTTCAAATTCTATTACGTCTTTAGCCATTAAACCTTCTTTTTCGTTGTATTATAATCGCATGTTATACCATCGTACATGCTGAAAAATCTTTGACAAGCTTTTTGCATTGATTTTATTAAACTTTCGCCGATTTTTACAATTTTCCGTAATGATTGTTTATTAAAACTATGGAAATATTTAATATTTTCCAGCCTATTTCAGACGCAGTGTTTATGAGAATTTTCGTGTTTTTTGTAAAGTTTTATTAAATTTCTAATTATTTAATTATAATAAAAACAATTACATATAATAAGAAACCAGCTGGGTGAGTCCGAAGATTTTATCAGCAAAAATGCAGCATAAAACCGTCGCAAATGCGCAAGCATAAAGGAGAAATTTCGAGGAAATTACATTTGTGTCTATTTCCACGGAATTTTCGACCCGCCGGAACATTGCTCTGATTATTTTCCAGTAAGCGAAAATCATTATGACAGAAGCCAGCATCGCAACCGCAAGGAACGGCAAAAACACAAAACCCGAGCGCGCAACAGCCGAAAAAACGAACAATTTTGCAACAAAGCCGCAGGTCGGAGCAATTCCCGCGAGTGAAAGCAGAATCACGGTAAAAGCAATTACATAATACGGGCGGTGATAAATTAATCCCTTAAAATCGTTGATTTCATCGAGTTTGCAGGAATTATAAAACAGGATAATTGCAGACCAGGCGCCAATGTTGGCAAAAAGGTAGAAAAAGAGATAAAAAAGGACGCTTGAAAGGCTGTAAACGGAAAAAACGCAGAGCCCGAGCAGCATTATGCCCGATTGAACGCTCATACTGTATGCCATTAGCCGTTTTACATTCGACTGGCGGATTGCGCAGAGCGAGCCGCAGATGATTGTTAAAACAGCAATTGAGGCAAAAACGAGCCTTAAGCTATTCGTGAACGGCATCATTATCAAAAGCAGCCTTGCAAGAATCCCGAAGCACGCAATCGGCGGAATCATTGAAATATAAGCTGCAATAGGGTATCCGGCGCCTTGAAATGTGTCGGGAAGCCAGCTTGAAAAAGGCACAATTCCGAGTTTGAAGAGAATTGTCACCGTCATCAAAATCAGTGCAAACGTCAAAAGCACGTGAGGGGGATTTTGTGAAAAATAATTGCTTATATCAACAAATCCAAACTGCCCGCAAAGCCCGTAAAGATAGGACAAGCCCAGCAAAAACAGCGAAGACGCAACCCCGCCGATTACCAGATAGCCAAAACTCAATTGTCTTGCATTGGAGCTTTTTGTATAGGTCAAAAGCAGATAACAGCTAAGCCCGAGCGCGCTCAGGCAGACAAAAAGCCCCACAAAATCCATAACGCTGACACAGCACATTGCAAAAAGCACGCCGGACAGAAAAACCGTAAAATATTCAAACGCGAGCTCCCTTGTTGAGCGCACCATGTTGCGTGACAAAAGCGTAAGGAAAAATGCGCTTATCAAAATCAGAATTTTGAAAAATAACGTATAAACATTAGACAAAAACGCTCCGCCGAAGGCAAACGAATCTTCAGGGGAAATTGGGAGGTAAAAAGTTGCGGCAATTGCGCACACAATCCCCACAATCGTAAGGCCTTTTGAGATTCTGTACATGTTTTTGTGCAAAAAAACCGAAGCTGCCATATTAATCATTATGAAAATTATTAAAACCAGCTCGGGTAAATAAGTATTCGCAATATCTTTTATCAAAACTTCCATACAACCTGAATCCTTGTCAAACCTGCAATATATCCTGAAGAATTCCCGCGACCGACTGATAAATCCGGACAATACTCATCGGATAAACGCCAAAATAAATAATAACAGCAGTCAACGCCGACAAAACACTGACCTCCTGAGGCCCCAAATCCTTCAATTTTTTCCACTGCTCCAGCAAAACCGAACAAAATACGCGGTAAAAGAAATAAAGCACATACCCTGCAGACATTGCAATAGCAGCCATTCCGGCAATTGCGCATAATTTCACCAGCAGGTCATTTTCCAGCTCTGAAATCATTGCTCCGGTGAGAATCATGAGTTTTGGCGCAAACATCATCAAAAACGGCACCCCGATTGCGCAAAAAGAGATTATCAGCGCAAAATACATACATTTCGGCATAACCTCACCCAGTCCGCCCAAAGCAGTGATATAAGTCGTTTTTGTTCTGAACTGGATAGACGAAATAAGCACAAAAAACGCAGCAAAAACTATTCCCGCAGAAATTGTCATAAAAACAGCCCCGTTAAAACCAATCTGGGTCAAAGACCCCAGCCCCAGCATAACAAATCCGGAGCTTGCAATGTTTGCATAAGAAACAATTTTTTTAATTTCCGACTGCGCAATGGCCAGAGCACCGGCATAAAAAAGATTTACCACGCCCCAGACCATAAGCACAGGAGCAAAAATCTTGAAAATAGATGGGAAAACAAGCATATTAAACCTGATTAGCCCGTAAACACCCGTTCCAAAGAGGATTCCCGAGATTAGAATGTTGACAGGAGCCGCTGCTTTGCTTTGTATATCCGGAAACCAGCTATGCAGGAACGCAAAAGGAACCCTTATCGCAAAAGCAGCCAAAAATCCGGAAAATACCATTATCTGAAACCACAAAGGGTAGATTTTTTCGTCCATACTCAAAGACTCAATGTTCGCAGTCATCACATTGCTCACCGCAAAGTTATAGTAATATAGTATGAGCATTGCAAAAAACATCAGCATGTTTGCAGCAAAGGAGCCAAGCGTAAACCTCATCGCAGCACCCCTCGCCTCCGAATTTCCCCACTGGGAAACCAGAAAATACAGAGGAATCAACGAAAGCTCCCAGAAAACAAAGAACAAAAACATATCTTTTGCGCAAAATATCCCCAGAAGCGCTGCCTCAAAGAGAAAAACCATTGAATAATACAGCTTATGTTTTGACCTTATGTGGATTTTGCTTACGACAAGCGTTATCAGGACAACAAATGAGGTTAAAATAACCATAAGCAGCGCAACGCCGTCAACAGCGAACTTCGCGCTGATTCCGAGGCTTTTTAACCAGGTCATCCCGAAAAATGTAAGCTCTTTTTCAAAAGACATCCCGTACATGCCAGTATCAAAGAAAAGCAAAAACAAAAGCGAATAAATAAAATGCAAAGCGGCAAAGGATTTTGCAAATCTTCTTACTTTTACCTGATGATTCGGGAATTTAGGGAAAAGTATAATGCCGGCGGCAATAAGCGGTGCAAATATGAGCCATATTAACGATAACATTCTTCCCCTCCCTTATATTTTCACCATCAAAAGGTAAAATCCTAATACAAAAACAAAAATCGTTATCAAACCAATGAGAGAATAAATCAAATACGTCTGAAAAGTCCCTGCCTGAAACCGGCAGCACAAAAACGACGCGCCTCTCATGAACAATTCAACAAATCCGATTACAGAATCGACAATATATCTCTCAAACCATGCAGCTGCTTTGCACAGCGGAACAAAAACCCTGTTTGCAAAGCCTATGAGCACAAAGATAAAGGCAATTATAAATACCGCCCAAACCCAGTTATGGCTAAGATTGAAAAAGAAAACATCAAATCTCAAAAATAAGTAAATTCCGATTAATGAAATTAACGCGTTTTGCGTAAAAATCACCCGGGAAAGCGGTGTCCGCTCAGTTTGTTCAAACGTAATATAAATAAACGCCTGCATAAACTTCATAATTATAACAAATATCAAAATCGAGCAAAAAGCTGTATAAATCGGGTCGCTCATCAGCGAATTTACATTGGCCGCAATCGAATCCATATTCGTAAACGCCAGACTTCTTGCGTCAAAAAGCTGGTTGTATGTGACTGAAAAATAAAGTATGGTCAAAACACAAAAAAGAAGCGTCAAATCGCCTATTCTGTTAAAAATAAAGGATTTTATTGCTGCGCGTGATTCATTTCTGTTGGAAAAATCGAAATTTATCAACAAATACGAAGCCGCGCCCGTAATCTCGCACATAATATACGCCTGAAGAATATTCGGCGCGAGAAAAACCCCGAAAAGCCCGAAAGCAAAAAGATTGAGGTAAAAAACGAGCCTGTTGTAATTTACGTTCGTGCACATTTTCATATAAGCAAAAATCTGTATCAAAAGTGCCGCAGCCGCGCTCAAAAGCAGAAAAATAACCGATGTCCGGTCAACAAGCGTGCCCAGATAAAAATTTGCGCTCTCGCTCGAAAGCCAGAGCAGGTTTGACTCGATAGAAACCGGGTTTCCTATTGAATCAACAAACCCCGCAGCCGCAAAAACAAGGCAGATTGCAGAAACAAACAGGCTCAACGAAGAAACAAGCTTTTTATCAAACCTGTTCGCGGTCAAAGCGTTTGCCGAAGTAATAAAGCATACAAAAACAGGCAAAAACAGCATTAAATTTATATTATCAATAAAAAACCGCACCTAATTCTCCTTAATCTTTTCAATATCAAGGTACTCGTTTGACTGGTAGATTCTGAAAAATATTGCCAGAGCAACCGCAATCTGCACAGCCGAAATCAAAACAAAGAAAAAACAAATTAAATTTGCGTTCAAAAACGACCCGTCGCAAAAAGCCCCAAAAGCCGCAAAATTCATAACTATAGACATTGATACGAGAAGCATTGACATTATTATCCTCAAAAGATTTCTCGAAATAATTATGCCCGCAATCCCCAGCAAAAACATCAGCCCTGCGACCGCCAGAAAGTGCAAAAGTCCGATTTGCAGCAAAGAATCAATCATTTACATCCTCCCCGTCTGCTGAAACGGTCAAAATTCCGCGTATAACGATAATCGCAGCAAATGTCAGAATCAAAACAATGTGAAGCGGGAAAACATGCCCGGAAAAAGTCATTGTATCCTGAGATTTTTCATTTACAAAATTAAAAATGTTAAACAGTGAATTGCTGAATTCTTCTTTAACAAACAAACACGCAATCACCCCGAAAACCGCCAGCACAACAGCGCTCACAACGATTTTGAACACGCCTGAAAGTTTCAGAGGGAGGTTCCAGCGGTTGATTTTCTTCATCAGCAGAAAAATCACCGGACAAAGCACCAGAGCGCCCAGCACAAACACAAAACCCGCAATAAATTTCGCGCCGAGCATAAAACACATCACGCCCGTAAAGAAAAAAGCAAAAAACAGGCTTATCAACGCAAGAAACATTCTCGGAGCAAAAATCACCCCCGCTGTACTGCCCAGCAGCAGCATTGCCGAAACGTAAAAACTGACCGGCTCAAATTCCAACTTTTTACTCCTGTTTTCGTCAATTTTTTGCTCTAATCACATATATATTTATAACATAATTCAGCAGTGTTATAATATGTATTGTTGTGATTTATTAAGATGAATTTTCAAAGAAAAACGGGGCAAAAATTTATGCCCCGTTTAAAATATTCTTGATTTATCTAAAATTAACCTATTTTCCCGTTTACAAAATCGAATCTGTTTTCCTCAGCGGCTTTTAACGCGTCTTTTGCGTCAATTATCGCTACTTTTGCCGCTTCTTCTTTATTGAAAACGCCGGAAAGTTTCATTTTTGTACTATTTATAAGTGATTTCAGCGCTTCGTTTGATTTTTTTGCAGCTTTATCAAAAACAGCCCCGATATCATCCGCCTGCACTCTGTTGAAATTGCTATATGGCTTTTGTTCGATTCTATGCTTGAGCAAGGGCATTACAGAATCGTTGGTTACAAACAAACGCGCAACTTCGTCCTTTTTCGTTTTCACATCAGTCACGAATGTGTCGTTCAAAAGGTAAAAATTCTTGCTGTCATTCAGTTTTGTAACAGGCATTGAATACGATTTGCCATTAATCATAACAGGTTTTTCTACAGTAGTTTGAAATGCCCCCAAAAGTTTATTTTCAAACTTTTTGATATCACCATAAGAGCCTTTTAATACATAACCGGCTTTGAAATTTGGTGAAAATTGAGTTTTTTTCATGTCCATGACACTCTCCTTCTTCCTATATTATAATTAAAATCCCAACAAAATTTTTTTTGCCATCTCACCGGAAAAATAATGATATAATAAAAATATGAAATACGCACAAAACATATCAACTTTTGTTATTTTAATACTGCTCCTTTTGTTTAATTCAACCCGGGTTTTCGCAGATGCGTACAAAGCATCCATTATTCAAGACGCTCCGCCTGAAAATGCCGAACATTTTGCACGGCTGGGGGACAAAATTCTTAATTATTACGAAAAACTCCCCGACAAAACCGATCAGGACAGATTTTTGAACGCAGCAAAATATTTTTATTACCAGTCAAACAAAATCGATATCTCAAACGCTGACGCGCTTATTGGCAGGGCCAGAATTGCGCTGATTCAAAACGACATCAGAAAAGCTAAAAACAATCTGTTTATTGCCCTGAATTTTAACGAATCCAACCCGAAAGTGCTTTATTATCTGGGAAAAACGTTCTTTCAGGACGGAGATTTTGACGATGCAATAAAATACTACGGCGATGCCTACTCCAACGGGTACAGGCTTGATTACAATACAAATCTTATGCTCGGAATCTGTTATGAAAAAATGGACGACGTAAAAAGAGCAAAATATCACTACAAAAACGCCATAAAAATCCAGCCGTCCGAAACAGAAGCAAAAATGAGGCTTCAGGGTCTGGACATCATCAACACAAACTACACCACAACCGATGTTTTCACCCATCCTCAGGAAGAAGAAGAAGAGCCCCTCAAAGATATCGAACTCAGAAGCCTCCCCCAAAATTAGTTTTTTTATATAGGGCAAGGACTCCGTGCGAAACGATTAAGTATCGTTTCGGATGGAGGCAGGCTAAGTGAGATACGAAGTATCTCCGTGCCGTATATAAATTTGTTTTTCACATTGAGCGTGGTTGTTTAGGGGCACAGCCCCGTTTCTTGCTTTGCGTAGGCTCGGCACGAAGAGCGGGGAGGGAGATTCTTGGGGGTTGCGGTCTTCCCTCTCCGATGGGAGAGGGTGCC
>OGOU01000139.1_pt1 | contig 71528 bp, 72 predicted proteins | sample 1552721 | NCBI WGS metagenome assembly OGOU01 (sample SAMEA2580176, study PRJEB22360) | human gut metagenome | biome: human gut; feature: human-associated habitat; material: faeces | place: Denmark | collected 2008/2010
ACGATGGGGAATAGACATCAGAGGCGGTGTTGAAGCAACATTCCAGCCTGCCAACGGTGTTGATGCTACTGATGAGCAGTTAGAGTCTGCAAAATCAATCATTGAGCTTCGTATGGTATCAGACGGTATTACCGACTATGAGCTTTACGCTGACTCAGCAAACGACAGAATTATTGTTCGTTTTCCATGGAAATCGGATGAAAAGGATTTTGACCCCGCATCAGCTATTGAAGAAATTTCATCAACAGCTGAGCTTACATTCAGACCAGGCAAAAGCTATGAAACTACAGAAGTAGGTTCAGACGGCGATCCTGTTTACAAAACACCTAAGGATGAAACAACAGAGGTTCTTATGAACGGCTCTCATGTAAAGTCTGCTCAGGCGGTTGTTAATCAGGAAAACGGCGAATATGCTGTAAGCCTTGAGTTTGACGAGGAGGGCGCAAAGCTTTTCGGCGATATTACATCACAATACATAAATCAGACAATTTCCATCTGGATGGATGATGTTATGATTTCTGCACCTACAGTTAATGCAGCTATTACCGACGGCAAGGCTGAGATTACAGGTGATTTTGACGCAGAGTCTGCAACAGCTCTTGCAAACAAAATCAGCGCAGGCGCACTTCCGTTCCAGCTTGAAACCGTAAGCTCAAGCAACATCAGCCCGACACTTGGTGAAAATTCACTTACTGCTATGGCTTATGCTGCCGTTATTGCATTGGTAGTAATTGCATTAATTATGATTGTAATGTATCGTCTTACCGGATTTATCGCAGTAATATCACTTTTAGGTCAGATGGGACTTGCAGTTGCAGCCGTATCGGGATATTTCACAACAATTCCGTCATTCACAATGACACTTCCGGGTATTGCAGGTCTTATTCTTTCAATCGGTATGGGTGTTGACTGTAACGTAATTACGGCAGAGCGTATCAAGGAAGAATTGAGAATGGGCAGAACTCTTGACGGAGCTCTTGAACGTGGTACTAAGAATTCACTTTCAGCTATTATCGACGGTAATATGACAGTTATTATTGTATCCGTTATTCTTATGCTTGTATTCGGTCCGTCAAATATTCTCTCAATTATCTTTGGTGAGTCCACAACCGGTACAATCTATTCATTCGGCTACACTCTCCTTGTTGGTGTAATTGCTAACTTTATTATGGGCGTATTCCTTACCCGTGTAATGCTCAGAAGTATTTCGGGCTTTAAGGTGTTCCGCAAAAAAGGCTTGTACGGAGGTGTTAAGAATGGCTAATGAAACCAAGGCAAAGGTTAACGGTGAGCTTTCTGTAGAAGGAATCAGCGAAAAGTACAACAATGGCAGAAAGATTATTGACTTTGCAGGTCACAGTAAAATTTTCTTTGGCATTTCCATTGCAATTATAGTAATCGGTATTCTGTGCAATATCATTTTCGGCACAACACTCGATATTCAGTTCTCGGGCGGTGCATCTGTAAAGTACAGCTATACTGCTGATATTTCCGAGAATGACCTTACCGACTTTATTCAGTCACACACAGATGCTAAGATTTCAACATCATACTCAACAGATATGGTCGGCAGCACAGGACATAATGTTTCTGTTCAGTTCTCAGGCAACAATGCAATCGACACTAATATTCAGACCAACCTGCTTGACGACCTCAATAAGCAGTATCCTGACGCTGACTTCACAATTCTTGAGTCAGGCTCTATTGACGCTTCAATGGGCTTTAACTTCCTTTTAAAGTGTCTTGTAGCAGTTGCTATAGCAAGCGTACTTATGGTAATCTATGTAACAATCCGATTCAAAAAGATCGGCGGTCTTTCAGCAGGTGTAACCGCTCTTGTTGCGCTGTTCCACGATGTTGCTATGATTTACTTTATGTATGTAATTTTCAGAATGCCAATCGATTCAAACTTTATCGCTGTTGTTCTTATGATTATCGGTTACTCACTTAACGATACAATCGTAATTTATGACCGTATCCGTGAGGTCAGAAAGAACCTTGGCAGAAAGACAGACGTTGGTTTGGTATTTAACCTCAGTGCTTCCAAGTCACTCAAGAGAACTATTGTAACATCTGTAACAACTCTCTCCGCAATTATTATTGTGTATATTGTTGCTATTGTGTTTAATATTTCTTCTGTTCAGGCTTTTGCACTTCCAATGATTATCGGTATCATTTCAGGCTGCTATTCTTCACTTTGTATTGCAGGTCCTCTTTGGGTTCTTTGGCAGAGAAAGAAAAAGAACAGCAGCAAGAAATAATGCTTTTGTTCTAAATTTTACTTAACAATTAAGGGCTGCGTTATATAAATTTTTCGCAGCCCTTTGGTTTATGCTAATGCAAAATATGGCAAACTAATATAAGAAACTGCTTGGCAGTAAGAATTAAGCAACAGGAGTGTTTTATGAAAAAAGTTTTTTCTCTGGTATTAGTGTTAATGTTAGCTTCACTTTCTTTGTTTACAGGCTGTTCTTCAGGTAATCAGAACAGCGAAGATTCCGATAAAATAAGCATAGTAACCTCAATTTTTCCGTACTATGATTTTACAAGAAATATTGTAGGAGATAAGGCAAATATTGAGCTTTTGCTTTCACCGGGCAACGAGCCTCATCATTATGAACCGTCACCATCAGATATAGTGGCTATCGAGAAATGTGATATTTTTATTTATAACGGCGGTGAAAGTGATGAATGGGTAGAAAGCGTACTTGAATCACTCGAAAATAAGGACATCACCGTTTTAAAGATGGTTGACTATGTGGATTTGTTAAACGAGAGAAATCCCGACCACTCTGAGGGAGATGAACCTGACGAGCATATCTGGACTTCTGTGAGAAATTCCGAAAAGCTTACAAAGGCTATATATGAGGCTGTGGCTGAGAAGGACGCTGACAACAAGACTTTTTACGAAAATAATACCACTGAATATCTTTCTGAGCTTGATGAGCTTGACCGTAAATTTATTGACATAGTTCAGAATAAAAAGCGTGACACAGTTGTGTTCGGCGACAGATTTCCGTTTCTTTATTTTATGACTGATTACGGCTTGAATTACGAGTGTGCCTTTCCGGGATGCAGCAGTGAAACCGAGCCGAGCCTTGATGTGGTTACACACCTCGTTAATTTTGTAAAAGGCGAAAACATTCCCGTTGTTCTGTATCTTGAAATGTCAAACGGAAAAACTGCCAATCTTATTGCTGATGACACAGGAGCAAAAACCTTGCAGTTTTCTTCCTGCCATAACATTACAAAGGATGAGTTTGATAACGGAGAAACATACATTTCTTTAATGGAGAGAAACAGCACCGTACTTGAGGAGGCGCTATCCTGATGGCTTTAATTGATTTTAATAAGGCGGCTATAGGCTATGACGGCAAAAGCGTTATATCTGATTTAACCTTTCAAATCAAGTCTAATGAATATGTGTGTATTGTAGGCGAAAACGGTTCGGGCAAAACCACCCTTATGAAATGCCTGCTCGGACTTATTCCACCTTTGTCGGGTAAAATAACCTTTGGTGACGGTCTTATGCAGAATGAAATAGGATATTTGCCGCAGAAAACCGTATTGCAAAAGGATTTTCCTGCGTCAGTTGAAGAAGTCGTACTCTCGGGCTGCCTTAATAAAAAGCATACTATGTTTTATTCAAGGGAGCAGAAGAAGATGGCTCAAAAAAATATGGAGCTTACCGGAATTGCCGATATAAAGAAAAACTGTTTTCGTGAGCTTTCAGGCGGTCAGCAGCAGAGAGCACTGCTTGCCAGAGCACTGTGCGCCACAACCAAGCTTTTGATTCTTGATGAACCCGTAACCGGACTTGACCCTGTTGCAAGCGCTGATATGTATGCTCTTGTAAAAAATCTTTATAATAACGGTATTACGGTAATTATGGTATCGCACGATATTACTGCTGCGGTAAATAACGCCACAAGGATTCTTCACCTTTCAAAGGACGATTATTTCTTTGGCAGTACACATCAGTATCTTCACTCTGACATAGGCAAAAAGTTTTTGATTACCGATTGTCCCTGTGATGAGTGTCAGCATCATAATATTGTTTGAGAGGGGGAAGTGCAATGTTTGAAACTCTTTCAGAAATGTTTTCCTACGGATTTATTGTAAGAGCGTTTATAGTCGGAATTTTGGTATCGCTTTGCGCCGCACTTCTTGGCGTAACCCTTGTGCTCAAGCGTTATTCTATGATAGGCGACGGACTCTCTCATGTGGGCTTCGGCGCTCTTGCCGTTGCGGCTTCGCTTAACCTTGCGCCCTTGGAGGTGGCGATACCTGTTATAATAGTCGCAGCCTTTCTGCTGCTCAGGCTTTCTGAGAAAAGCAAAATCCGAGGAGATGCCGCCATAGCCATTATCTCAAGCACTGCGCTTGCAATCGGCGTAGTGTGTGTAAGTATTTCAGGCGTGAATACCGACCTCAACTCGTATCTGTTCGGAAGTATTCTCGCCACAACTAATACTGACGCTGTTTTGTGTGCAATACTTGCCGCTGTTGTAATTGTAATCTTTGTTATATTCTACAACAAAATTTTTGCTGTTACCTTTGACGAGTCCTTTTCAAGGGCAACAGGACTGAAAACAGGCGTGTATAATACTGTTATCGCATTGCTCACTGCGCTTACAATAGTAATCGGTATGCGAATTATGGGTACGCTGCTTATTTCTGCTCTTATAATTTTTCCCGCACTTTCTTCTATGAGGGTGTGTAAGAGGTTTAAGTCAGTTATAATCTGTTCAGGCGTTCTGTCGCTCATTTGCTTTTTTGTAGGAATGTACAGCTCATATGTTCTCGACACCCCTACAGGTGCAAGCGTAGTAATAGTTAATGCTATTGTTTTTGCCGTCTTTTGGTTTATTGAATTTTTAAGCACTAAGCTTAAAACACATAATTAAATACCTGCGTTCAGGTCATAAAATATTTTCTATTCCGACAAGCTCACTGTCCTTAATGGAGGTGAGCTTTTTCTTTATACCTGCACTTTCGGCAAGGTAATCATCGCTGCTGCCCGAAGAAATATATGATTGCATTTGCGACAGATTTACACTTATTTCATCTACATAGTCGTGAATAAGTAAAATATCAAATATGCTGAGATTCTTTTGCCATTTTTCCTCAGCTGAGCCGAGCACCTCGGCGGCATCGGCGTAGTTTCCATCTTCCGCTAAAACGTCGGCCCTTATAATTTCTTCATTGAGGCCGTCAATTTTGTTCGTTACATAATAAAATTCAAATAATCCCGTACCCAGAGCAGTGATTATAAAGAGTATTGCAATGTATATCCTTTTCATATTACATATCCTTTGTAATTATTTTATAATTGCCGCCGCCGTCAAGCGTCATAATAAAAACATCATCCATATTTATGTTTTCCTGATATAAAATTTTATCAACAGCCTGTCTGCTGCTGTTGCAAAGCCTTAGTGAGTTGTCAAGAATTACACCGTCGCTGATTACAACGGTTTCCAGCTTGTTGTCCTCAGCCTTTATATTCAGATTTTCAAGCGTTACATTCCGCTTTTCGGGCTTTTGCAAAACGCTGATTTTTCCGTTAGTTTCTACTATGCAGTACTGCACCTCGTCAAGAGAAAAAATATCCTGCTGCCTTAGCTGAATACATAAATCCTCGGTGCTCATTCTCAGGCGCTTCATTTCATTTTGAAGCAGCCTGCCGTCCTCAATCACCATTACGGGTGAGCCGCAGATCAGCTTTCTGAAACTTCGGCTTTTTAGCATAACAATACTTGCGATTATCTCACAGGCTATCAGAACCAGCACGGGGATAATTCCCGACAGCATTGGCTGAGAGGTGTTTGACATTGGTATTGCGGCGATGTCCGATACAATAAGCGTTACCACAAGCTCGCTCGGCTGCATATCACTTATCTGCCGCTTGCCCATCAGCCTGATTGCAAGTATTACAAAGGCATAAAGCAGCAGGGTTCTTATAATAGAAATAATCATTTTATCACCGGTAATAATGTTTGCAATAAATGTAATTATATACAAATTTTCGGAATAATTAATCCGCCTTTGCAAAGCCTAAATATTGGTGATAGCGTGTATTATTCATTAAAAGAAAATATTGATTCTCTTAAGTCCGCTTTTGCAGATTCGGCGGATTTTACTGTAAGAGATATAATTTTGAAATCTGAAAAAAGAACTTCAGCCGCTGTAATTACCATTGAGGGGATGTGCAGCAAAGAGGTTATTGCGCTCTCAATAATAAATCCTATTCTTATGGCGGATTTCAAGAAGGCAGACGGTCAAAAAATTATGGATGAAATAAGACTTTCTGTGCTGTCTGCAAGTGAAATAGTTGAAGTAAAAACCTTTGATGAGGCGGTTATGTTCTCAACCTCGGGTTTTGCATTGGTGGCTGTTGACGGCTGCAGCAGAATGCTTGCAATCGGAGTTCAGGGGTTTTCGTTCAGGGGAGTAAACGAGCCTGAGAGCGAGGTTGTTCAAAGAGGTTCAAAGGAGGGCTTTACCGAGCCGCTCAGAATAAATATGACCCTAATCAGACGTAGAATTAAAAGTCCCGATTTGGTTTTTGAAACAACCACCGTAGGAAAAACCTCACAAACGCAGCTCTGCATTTGCTATCTGCAAAATTCGGTTTCAAAGGTAATTCTCGACAAAATCCGTAACAGACTAAAGTCAAGTGACCTTGAAATGGTGCTTGCTTCGGGATATTTGTCTGAATATCTTGAGGACAGCGGAACAAAATCAATTTTTTCAGGGGTGGGAATTTCAGAACGCCCCGACACTGTGTGCGGTAAGCTGATGGAGAGCAGGGTGGCTGTGCTTGTTGACGGCACGCCTGCGGCTATAATTATTCCTCATATATTTGTTGAAGAATTTCAGAGCGTTGACGATTATTCAAACCGCCCGTATTATGCCGCCTTTATCAGAATATTAAAATATATTTCTTTTTTTACCGCAATATTCGTTCCCGGAATTTACACAGCCTTTGCGCAGTTTCATCCCGAATATTTTCCGAGAGGTCTGCTTGTCAAGGCTTCAACCGCTTTGGCTCAAACGCCTTTGCCTGTTGCACTTGAGGTGTTGATAATAATGTTTGTGTATGAAATTATGAGAGAGGCGGGACTTAGGATTCCAAAGCCGCTGGGACACGCAGTTAGTATTGTGGGTGCGCTTGTAATAGGCGAGAGTGCGGTAAACGCAGGGTTTATTGCGCCGTCAACACTTATGATAGTTGCTGCAGCCGCTATCAGCAGCTATGTCACCTCATCGCTTTATGCTCCGATTACTGTTCTAAGATTTGCCTTTGTAATTGTAGGCGGAATCTTCGGTATGTGGGGAATAGTGCTGCTCGGCTGTTTTGTGCTTGCAAATATGTGTGCAAAATCATCTGTCGGAGTGCCGTATATGTCATCGCTTGCACCGTTTTCTGCGAGAAGAATGAGAGATGTTTTCATAAGGGTGGATTGGAAAACACTTTCACGCCACACAATTAAGGTTCAAAGGTTTGCTCAGACAAAGGAGAGTGACTCTGATGAAGGGTAAAATTATTCAGGTGTATGCAGGTCTTTTTGCCGGAGTAGTTTTAATATTTCTTACTGAGAAATATAACCATCTGGGCAGACTTCCTATCTGGGCTGTTTGTCTTGAGCTTGTCATTATGATTGCGGCGCTTGTAGTCCTTTTTATGCCGTCTTATTTGCTGCATAAATCATCCGGCGGAGATGTTTTTTCAGTTCTTTTCAGTAAAAATTCAGCTTCAAGAATGGTATTATCCTCGCTTTATTCGCTGTTGTTCGTGCTTGCCGCTGTAAGATTTATTTCGCTGTATGTTGAGATGCTTATCACAGCCGTTAATCCGCAGGCAAATCAATTTGTATTTGCGGCGGGTATAATCGCTGTATGCGCCTATGCCTCTTACAAGGGCGTTTATACAGCTACAAGATGTGCGCTGATAAGCTTTGTAATTATTGCTTTTAGCGTTGTTATGATTATGCTCGGTAATATTTCCGGTGTGGAATTATCTAATCTTTACAGAAGCAACAATACGGCTGAGTTTTTTAACGGTGCTTTTTCGCTTTTGCCTGTTTGTATTCTCCCCGTTATTTTTTCGGTAACATCAGGCAGCTTCAGCCACAGTAAAAGGGCGTTTTGGGGCTTTGCAGCTATTGCTCTGATAACCGGTGGTGCACTTGTGTTTTTTATGAATACTGTACTTGCAGACTTTGCAGACGGCAGAAAATTTCCGTATTTTATTCTCGGCAAAAATGCTTCCTTCGGTCAGACGATGGGCTTTGACTGCTTATATTTAATATGTGTTACCCTGTGCGTTTTTGTACTCGTTTCGCTTTTTATGGCTTGTATAAACGAAACCACGGGAGCAAAGAGGTCGGGCAAGAATACAATAATGTTTTCTGTTCTGATTTTTGTTATGTACATTTGTACCGAGGTTTTTCCAAAGGCAAAGGAGCTTGTTCAGAACGATGTAGTTTTTGTAATTATAAGTGCGGCATATGCCGTTATTCTGCCGACTTATGCCTATATCAAATTTAAAAGGGGATGCAGAAATGGTTAAGAAATCGGTTTTAATCCTGCTTGTACTTAGCTGTGCTCTGTTATGTGGCTGCGACAACAGCAAAAGGATAGATAAGGCGATTATAGTCGAGTGCATTGCAGTTGGCAGCAGTGACTACAAATTTATTTATATTTCGCAGGAAGAAAAAAGCGAATCGGTTACCATAAAAGCAGAAAGCCTTGAAAATGCACTGTCTGTTCTAAAGACGGAGCATAAGTCTGAGGTTGTGATTTCAAATCTTGGATTGCTTGCCTTTGCAAAAAATACTCCTTCCTCAAAAATCTATGAGGCGGTTAATCGGATTAAGAATGATTATTCGGTGTCGCCCTCAGTTTATACTGCAATTTGCAGTGATGAAATTATTGATAATCTTGAGAATCCTAAGCTGATTGATAATTGCTATGAACAGATAATGCTTTTAGAGAAAAAAGAAACCGATGTTTCCTCTACTCTGCTGAAACTGCATAATAATTTGAATAAATACGCCAAAGGGCTTATTTATCTACCGAATATTAGCAGTAATGACGGAATAAAAGGAGAAAAAATTGAAATTATGATAAAAAAATGAAAAATAATTCATAAAAAGACTTTATCCTATAATCGTTTTGTTGTATAATAAATAATGTATAAAATGGAACGACCATATAATTTGAGCATATCTTTTGATAATAATTACCAAAGCCTGCTTATACAGGGTTGTTTTACGGCATATATTTTATAAACTGAACGGCGGTGGATTTATGGCTATGAATTTTTTGGTTCCCCTTTCAAAAATGGTTGAAGATTTGTCCTTGCAAAAGATTTATACTGCTGAAAATTTCGATGAAATTATGATTTCAACCTTTGAGGTAAACCGTCCCGGACTTGAGCTTACGGGATATTTTGATTTTTTTGACAGCAAGCGGCTTTTACTTTTTGGTACAACTGAGTTTTCGTATCTGTCACGCTTTGGCTCAGAGGCGCAAAAAATGGTTATCGATTCAATTCTCAGCTTTGGGCCTCCTGCAATTATAATTTCAAGAAATATTGAACCGCCTATAACTATGGTGGAAAGTGCAAAAACCCACAAGGTCAGTATTCTGCGCTCTGCTGATACCACCTCAGAGGTTTCAGCTGCGCTTTTCCAGTATCTTAACAGAGAGCTTGCCCCCAGAATTACAAGGCACGGAGTTTTGGTTGAGGTTTACGGCGAGGGATGTCTGCTCCTTGGCGACAGCGGCGTAGGTAAAAGCGAAACCGCTATTGAGCTTATCAAAAGAGGTCACCGTCTTGTGGCTGATGACGCAGTGGAAATTCGCAAAACCTCCACGCATACCCTTATGGGACAGTCGCCTGAGAATATCCGCCACTTCATTGAGCTAAGAGGCATAGGCATTATCAACGCCAGACAGCTTTTTGGTATGGGTTCTGTAAAGCTGAGCGAAAAGATTGATATGGTTATAAATCTTGAAATCTGGGATAATTCCAAGGTTTATGACAGAATGGGACTTGATAATCAGTATATGGATATTCTCGGAGTTGAAGTGCCTACGCTTACAATTCCCGTAAAACCGGGCAGAAACCTTGCTGTAATTATTGAGGTTGCCGCAATGAACAACCGTCAGAAAAAGCTCGGTTACAATGCCGCTCAGGAGCTGCTCAGCGCACTTGGTATGGACTATGATATGTCGAGCACCGAGAAGGAAATAATTGATAAATGGGAGTAAGTTCTATGAAGTTAATTGCAGATATGCATACACATACAATAGCCTCCACCCACGCATACGCAACCATAACCGAAATGGCGCAGGAGGCAGGCGACCTCGGTCTTTTTGCCATTGCGATTACCGACCACGCAAGGACTATGCCGGGTGCTCCGGGGCCGTTTTATTTTGAATCACTTGCAATTTTGCCACCCTACATAAAGGGAGTAAGGGTACTTCACGGCATTGAGGCAAATATTTGTGATTATAACGGCAATCTTGACGTTGAGCCTGAGCTTCAGAACAGGCTTGAATGGGTAGTTGCCTCTCTGCACACGCTCACCATTGAGGGAGAAGCTACCGTAGAAAAATGCACTCAGGCATATCTTAATGCCGCTAAGAATCCGAATATAAATGTTATAGGTCACAGCGGCAGTGAATATTTTAAATATGACTATGAAAAGGTTATTCCCGAATTTGCAAAAGAGGGAAAGCTTGTAGAAATTAACGATTCCGCTTTCAGATACAAAAAGAGCCATTGCGGCAACTGCATTGAAATTGCAAAGCTTTGCCAAAAATACGGGACGAGAATATGCGTAAATACTGATTCTCATTATACTCACACGCTCGGCAGAGGTACTGAAACGCTTAAAATGCTTGAGGAAATTAATTTTCCTCAGGAGCTTATTGTTAATATTGATGAAGAAAATTTGAAGCAGTATTTTAAAGAGAAAAACATTTATTATTAATTGGAGATATTTGATGAGTAATATTGATAAAATATATAAGCTTGCAGCGGAGCTTGGCTGTGAGGTAAAACTTAACGAGCCTATGAAAAAGCACACCAGCTTTAAAATAGGCGGAGATGCTGCGGTTTACATAAAGGCAGGCAACCTCTGTCGGCTGTCCGTTATTGTTGAAGAATGTAAAAAGACCGACACAAAGTTCTTTTTGCTTGGCAACGGAAGCAATATCCTTGTTGACGACAGCGGAATGGACTGTGTTGTTATTCGCCTTGACGGTGATTTCAAGGAAATTTTTATGCTCGACAGCGAAACCGTATATTGCGGAGCGGGTGCGTCACTTGCCTCTCTTTGTAAGTTTGCCCTCAACAACGGTCTTTCCGGCTTAGAGTTTGCCTGGGGTATTCCGGGCACGGTCGGCGGAGCTGTGTTTATGAATGCCGGCGCTTACGGCGGCGAGATGAGCAAGGTTGTTGTTTGTGTAAACCATATTGATAGTGAGGGCGCTATAGGAAGAATTGACGGTGATGAGCTGAATTTTGGCTACCGCACAAGTGTTTACCGCAAAAATGGCTGCATAATTACGGGAGTGGCACTAAAGCTTAAGAGCGACAACCCCGACAGTATCCGTTTCAGAATGGACGACTATATGAGCAGGAGAGCAGATAAGCAGCCGCTTGAATTTCCAAGTGCAGGCAGCGTGTTTAAGCGCCCTGAGGGCAATTTTGCAGGCGCATTAATTGAACAGTGCGGCTTTAAGGGCAAGTCAGTCGGCGGTGCCGAGGTTTCAGAAAAACACGCAGGCTTTATTATAAACAAAAATAACGCAACTGCAAAAGACGTTAAGACTCTTATTTCTCAGATTCAGGAAACTGTTAAGAGAGAAACGGGCTACAGCCTTGAGTGTGAGCTGATAATGATTTAATAATAATTTTTGCGTAACAGGGGAAGTTCGGATATTATGGAATTTGTAATTATTTCAGGTATGTCGGGAGCAGGCAAAACCAGTGCTCTGCATATTATGGAGGATATTGGCTACTATTGCGTGGATAATATTCCTGCATCACTTTTGCAGACGCTGTATAAGCTTTGCAAGGAGTCAACAGACAGCTCTATGAAAAGGGTTGCCGTGGTTGTTGATGTAAGGGGCAACGGTGACTATGAGGCTATGTATGTTGACCTTGAAAATTTTAAAATGAACAACGAGGGCGTAAGTATTCTTTATATTGACGCAAAGGTTGACAGCCTTATTGTAAGATATAAAGAAACCCGCAGAAGACATCCTCTTACCGAAAGACTGAGGGACGGCTCTGTGGCTGCGGCTGTAAGGGAGGAGCAAAGACTTCTTGTTCCTGTAAAAACTATTGCAGACTATGGAATTGACACCACCTTTATGTCAATAAAGCAGCTTAGAGAGCGCATTATTTCAATGTTTCTTGAGGATAGCTCAAACAGTATTGTCATTACATTTATGTCCTTTGGATTTAAGTTCGGTATTCCGCTTGAGTCTGACTTAATAATTGATGTGCGCTGTCTGCCGAATCCGTTTTACATAGCAGAGCTTAAGGAGCACACGGGACTTGAAAAGTGTATTCAGGATTATGTGCTTGACAGCGAGGAAACACAGGGCTTTGTTAAAAGGCTTATTGATTTGCTCGACTATTCTATGCCGCTTTATCTCAAGGAGGGCAAGAGCGAGCTTGTTGTAGGTATTGGCTGTACAGGCGGCAAGCATCGCAGCGTTACCATTGCAGGCTTGCTGGACAAATATTTTATGGACAAGGGTTACAGATGTATAGTTCAGCACAGAGATGTAAAAAAATAACGAGGTGAAGATAGTGTCGTTTTCCTCCGAAGTAAAAAACGAGCTTTGCTCCGTCAGCATAACCGATACCGAACAAAAAAGGGCGGAGCTTTACGGCTTGCTTATTTTTTCAAAGGTTTTTAAAAGTAATAAGATGACCCTCAGCACCGAGCACAGCGAGATTTCAAAAAGAGCGGCAGCCCTGCTTGAGGAGCTGTATGTTCCGATTATTGAAAAGGAAACGCTCCTGCGTGTCAGGACTACTGAGCATTATCTTTCAAAAATTTCGCTTATAAATCCTGATGACTGCGCAAGAATTTTTGACGATTACGGTCATCACAGTTCAGATATATCGCTCAGGGTAAACAGGGCTAACATAAGCAGCGACGAGCTTTCGGCGGCTTTTTTGCGAGGCGCATTTGAGGTCTGCGGTTCTGTATCAGACCCTATGAAAAGCTATCACGCTGAATTCTGCGTTCCGCACAAAAATCTTTCTACTGATTTGTGCAAAATTCTTTCGGAAATTCCCGAATGTAATTTTTATCCCAAAACCGTGGTGCGCAGCGGCAGCTATGTGGTGTATTTTAAGGGCAGCGAGCAAATTTGCGATCTGCTTACATACATAGGAGCAACAAACTGCGCTATGGAAATTATGGGAACAAAGGCTGTAAAGCAGGTGCGCAACAACATAAACAGGCGCATAAACAGCGAGGTTGCCAACATAACAAAAATTGCTTCTGCTTCTGCAAAGCAGCTTGCGGCTATTAAAAAAATTCAGGAAAAGCACGGAATAGACTCCCTGCCCGATGATTTGAGGGAAATAGCTTTATTAAGACTTGAAAATCCCGAAATGTCGCTCAGAGATTTGGGACAGAATCTTTCCGTTCCAATCAGCCGCAGCGGAGCAAACCACAGAATGAGCAGAATACTTGAATATGCAGAGGAGCTTTAAAATGGATAATAAATTAACCTTTGAGCAGGCTGACAGTAGGCTTGATGATGCTGTAAAAAGGCTTGAGAATACTCAGCTTACACTCAAAGAAAGTGTGGACTGTTATACCGAGGCTTGTGAGCTGCTTGCCTTTTGTATGCAGGAGCTTTCAGAGAGCAAGGGCAAAATTGAAGATATAAATACAAAGCTAAAAAATATTTGCGAAGCGGACGGTGAGTATAGTGACTGATTATATAAAAATGACAGAGCAGGCTCTTTATGAGTTTTTGCCTGATTTAAACTGCAAGGAAAAGGTGCTTATTGAATCAATGAAATACAGCCTTGAAGCAGGCGGCAAAAGAGTAAGACCTAACCTTGTTTTCAGCTTTAACGAGCTTTGCGGCGGCAGTGCCGAAGCTTGCGTACCGTTTGCCTGTGCAGTTGAAATGATTCACACCTATTCGCTGATACACGACGACCTGCCGTGTATGGATAATGACGATATGCGCAGAGGAAAGCCGTCTAACCACAAGGTTTACGGCGAGGACATAGCTTTGCTTTCGGGTGATGCTTTGCAATCTCTCGCTTTTGAAATTATGACCTCTGAAAAGGCGGTGAGCCTGAGCTCTGCAAGCGCATGCTGTAAGGCGGTTAATACTCTTTCGGCTTATTGCGGCGCAAGAGGAATGGTCGGCGGACAGGTTATAGATTTGATTAACGAAAACAAATCGGCTCCCATTGAGGTACTTCGTGAAATGGACTACAAAAAAACCGCCTGCCTTATAAAGGCGGCGTGTGAGTTGGGCTGTATTTGTGCAAATGCTGACGATGAGCTTATCAGGGCGGCGTCAGAGTACGGCGAGTGCATTGGAATTGCCTTTCAGATTCAGGATGATATTCTCGACGTAGTTTCTACCGACGAGGAGCTTGGTAAGCCTGTGGGAAGCGACAGCGAAAATGCAAAATCAACCTACGTGTCGCTTCTCGGCATAGAAAAATGCAGAGAGCTGGTGGCTGAGCTTACTGAAAAAGCGAAGGCTGCGCTTAATTCCTTTGAGGGAGATTCAAAGAATTTGCGTGATTTTGCAGATTACCTTGCAAAACGCACAAAGTAAGTGTTATGTTTATTATGAATTATAAGGAGGGAGAATATGGGTGACTATGAAATTTTGCAGCATATTAAATCGCCGGCGGATGTCAAAAAGCTCAGTGAGAACGAGCTGCCTAAGCTATGCAGTGAAATCAGAGAAAAACTGATTGAAACAGTGTCGCTTAATGGCGGTCACCTTTCTCCGAATTTAGGCGTTGTGGAACTGACCGTAGCTCTGCACAGAACCTTTAACCTGCCTAAGGACAGCATTGTATGGGATGTAGGACATCAGAGCTATACCCATAAGCTTCTGACAGGCAGATACGAGGATTTTTGCACCTTGCGACAAAAAAACGGTGTTTCAGGCTTTCCAAAACGCAGTGAAAGCAAGTATGATGACTTTAACACAGGTCACAGCAGCACCTCAATTTCAGCGGCATACGGAATTGCAAGGGCTAAGCTGCTCAGCGGAGATCAAAGTCACACTATTGCTGTTATCGGTGACGGCTCTTTTACAGGCGGACTTGCGTTTGAGGCTATGAACAATGCCGGCAGATTCAAGAAAAATTTTATCGTAATTTTGAATGATAACAAAATGTCAATTTCAAAAAATGTCGGCGCATTTCCAAGGTACCTTACAACTGTAAGGATTCAGCCGTGGTATATAAGAGTAAAAAAACGTACCGAAAAGGTGCTTTCAAAGATTCCAATTTTTGGCAGACCAATAAAAGCAGTACTGAGGCACGGAAAGTCAAGAATCAAAAATCTTGTGTATAAAAATACTCTGTTTGACTGCTTTGGCTTCACTTATTTAGGGCCGATTGACGGTCACGATATTGCAGAGCTTGAAAATGCTCTTTCAGCCGCTAAAAAAATCAATTCACCCGTACTTTTGCACGTTGTTACCAAAAAGGGCAAGGGCTATCTTCCGGCTGAAGAAAATCCGGGAACCTTCCACGGCATAGGCAAGTTCGATATAGACTCGGGAGAGCCGATTTCTTCTCACAAGGGATTTTCAGCTGAATTTGGAAATACGCTTTGCGAATTTGCTGAAAAGGACAAAAAAATCGTAGCAATAACAGCCGCTATGGCTAAGGGCACAGGACTTGAAAAATTTTCTGTTGACTTTAAAGAGAGATTTTTTGATGTGGGCATTGCTGAGGAACACGCCGTAACCTTTGCCTGCGGTCTTGCCGCAAAGGGGATGCGCCCCGTTTTTGCCGTCTATTCAACCTTTTTGCAGAGGTCATATGACCAGATAATTCACGACGCCGCAATGAGCGGTCTGCATATAGTGCTTGCTATAGACAGAGCAGGAATTGTTGGTGATGACGGCGAAACTCATCAGGGCGTATTTGATGTTTCTATGCTTAATTCAATACCGAATGTAACCATATTTTCACCTACCTATTTTGACGGACTACACAGCGCCTTGAATACCTCAATTTATGTTTGCAGAAATGTTGCAGCCGTCCGTTATCCGAGGGGAGGAGAGCTTTACAGACCCGCTGATTTTGGAGAAGAAAGCATTACCTGCGATATTTACGGCAACAGAGAATGTAAAAACCTAATCATCACCTACGGCAGACTATTTTCTTATGCCTGCAAAGCTAAGGAAATGCTTGCAAAAAAGGGCATTGAAGTTTGTATTTTAAAGCTGTGCAGAATCAAGCCGATTGACCCTGCCGCCGTTGATTTTGCGGCAGAATTTGATGCGGTATGGTTTTTTGAAGAGGGCATAAAAACGGGCAGCGTAGCCAGAAATTTCGGCGACGCCCTGCTTGCAAGGCAGTTTTCCGGCTGCTATCATATAAAAACTATCGGGGATAAATTTGTAAAACAAATGTCGGTATCCGAAGCTCTTCATATGCTTCGCCTTGATTCCGAGGGAATGGCAGAGGTGATTTCTGAGGATCTCGACAGGATTGGAAACATATAATGAAAAAAAGACTTGATATACTTGTTTACGAAAAAGGATTTACAGACAGCCGTGAAAAAGCCAAGGCTGTAATTATGGCAGGTCAGGTTTATGTGGATAATCAAAAGGCTGATAAATGCGGCCAGAGCTATGATGAAAACTGTAAAATTGAAGTGCGTGGCTCTGCACAGAAATATGTGAGCCGAGGCGGATTGAAGCTTGAAAAGGCAATAAATAACTTTGATTTTGATTTAAAAGATAAAATTACAATGGATATCGGCGCTTCAACGGGCGGTTTTACCGACTGTATGCTTCAGAACGGCGCAAAAAAGGTGTATTCAATAGACGTTGGTTACGGTCAGCTTGCGTGGAAGCTCAGAAATGATGAGAGAGTAGTAAACCTTGAGCGCACGAATATGCGCAAGGTTACAAGGGAGCAGGTGCCCGATGAAATTGACTTTTTCTCGGTTGACGTTTCGTTTATTTCATTAAAGCTGATTTTGCCGGTTGCAAGACAGCTTATGGCTGATAATGCTCAGGCTGTCTGCCTTATTAAGCCGCAGTTTGAGGCTGGCAGAGAAAAGGTTGGCAAAAAGGGTGTGGTAAGAGATCCCGCCGTACATATTGAGGTTGTGCAGAATATTTTTGATTTTTGTCTTGAAAACGGCTTTGACGTGCTCAACCTTGATTTTTCTCCAATAAAAGGTCCTGAGGGCAATATTGAATACCTCATTCATTTAAGAAAAAGTGACGAACCGAAGTCATATACCGATATTACACCCGAGGAGCTTGTAAAAAGCTCGCACAGTCAGCTTGATAAATAGTTTTGGACTATGAGAAAGGAAGGACAGTTATGAAAATAGCTGTAGTGGTTAATCTCAGCAAGGAAAGGGCAATTTCCTGCGCAAAAGAGATAGCGATGCTTTTTCTCGAAGAAAATGCCGAGGTGCTTATGCTCGGCGAATGTAAGCCCTATTACAACGGAATAAATGTAACCTACAAGGACACTATAGACGAGCTTTTTGCAAGCTGTGACGCCGCAGTGACGGCAGGCGGCGACGGTACTATTATTCACGCTGCTAAGTATGCCGCCGTGAATGATGTGCCGCTAATCGGTGTAAATGTCGGCAGACTCGGTTTTGCTGCCGACCTTGAGCCTGACGATATAGGAAGGCTGAAAAAGCTTGTAAGCGGAGAATACACCACCGAAAAGCGTATTTTGCTTGATGTTGAGGTGAACAAGGGCGGCAAAACAAAGCATTACCTTGCCGTAAATGACGCAGTAATTGCGAGAGGTCAGTTTTCAAAAATAATAGACATAGATTTGTATCTGGATGATGAATGGATTGCTAAATACAGGGCGGACGGACTGCTTTTTTCAACTCCTACAGGTTCAACCGCATATTCGCTTTCCGCAGGAGGGCCTATAGTTGCTCCGCAGACCGACTGTATTATCGCAACGCCTGTCTGTCCTCACTCACTCCATTCCCGTTCCGTGCTGTTTGACGGCAGCGCCTGCCTTGCAGTAACGGTACAGATTCCTGCCGACTGCTGCTGTCTGCTCACTGTTGACGGCGAAAAAAACGTGGATATTCTCTCGGAGGATACTGTGAAAATCACAAAGTCAAAGCTCAGTCTTGAGCTTATTTCGCTGAGAAAGCGCAACTTTTTCAAGCTGCTCAACGAAAAGCTGAAGGAGAGGGAGATATAATGAAATCAGGACGACACGCAAGAATTCTGGAGCTTATTTCCGAGCAGTCCATAGAGACTCAGGATGAGCTTTTAAATTGCTTAAGACGTGACGGCTACAAGGCTACACAGGCAACTATTTCAAGGGATATAAAGGATTTGCGCCTTGTAAAAGCCTTGAGTGCGGACGGAAAATACAGATATATGTCGCCGACAAAAAATCAAAGCGAAAAAAAATCAAGCTTTAAATCACTTTTTTCTTCTGCGGTAATTTCAATAGACGAAGCGCAGAATATTGCGGTAATACGCACTATGGTGGGTATGGCACAGGCGGTATGCACCTCGCTTGATTCGCTTGACCATTCTGAAATAGTGGGAACTATTGCCGGCGACGATACAATATTTGTAGCCTGCCGTACAGCAGAGGCTGCAAAAAATCTTATTGAACAGCTCAGAGAGCTGCTCTGAACAGGATGATGTTATATGCTGAAAACCTTATATATAGAAAATATAGCAGTTATCGAAAAAACTTCCATAGATTTTTCCGAGGGACTAAATGTTCTTACTGGTGAAACAGGCGCAGGAAAGAGTATAATTATCGACTCAATAAATGCGATTATGGGACAGCGCACCTCAAAGGAGCTTGTGCGCACGGGAGCAAAAACGGCGCTTGTTACCGCTGAGTTTGACGACATAAACGATACCGTAAGGTCAAAGCTTGAGGAGCTTGGCTATTATGATGAGGACGATGATACACTGATTTTGCAGCGCTCAATTTCCGCAGCAGGCAAGAGCAGCTGTAAAATTAACGCAAGACCTGCAAGCGTTTCTGTGCTCAAGGAAATAGCTAAAAATCTTATAAATATTCACGGTCAGCACGAAAGCTACGAGCTGTTTTCGCCCGAAACTCATATTGATTACATTGACAGCTTCGGAGAATTAGACAGCGAGCTTGAGGACTACCGTAAAAAATATAAAATCTACAAAGCTCTTAAAAAGCAGCTCTCTGAGGCAAATTCCGACGATGCGGCAAGACTGCACGAGATAGATTTGCTTACATATCAGACTACGGAGCTTTTCAATGCCGACGTGCAGCCTGATGAAACAGAGCAGCTTGAAAACGAGCGCTTAATTCTTATGAACAGCGAAAAAATTTTTTCTCTGTTAAATGAAGCAAGAGAACAGCTTGACGGGGACGAGAGAGTACAGGGCGGAATTGAGGCGATTGACGCCGCTATGAATAATATTCAGAAAGCCGCAACCCTTAACGAGGAGTACGAAAGCATTTCGGAATCTCTAACCGATATTTACTACAATCTCAGAGATTGCGCAGAGCAGATTTCAGACGCCGCCGACTCTGTGGAAAGCAATCCGCAAAGGCTTGAGGAGATTGAAGAAAGACTGGATTTGCTCAATCGCCTTACAAGAAAATACGGCTGTGAATGTAACGAACTGCCTGCTCTTGCCGAAAAAATGCAGGCTCGGCTTGAGGAACTTTTAAACTACGATAAAAACAGAGATCAGCTTGAGGCTGATTTTAAGTCAGCCGAGGCTAAAGCCCGGGAGGCTGCCGAAAGCCTGAGTGAGAAGCGAAAAAAGACGGCTAAGGTTTTTTCTGAGCGTGTCCGTGAGGAAATGAGCTTTTTGAATATGCCGAATGTACAGATTGTAACTCAGTTTGAAAACGCCGATTTTTACGAAAAGGGAACGGACAGGGTTGAATTTTTAATTTCTGCAAATCCCGGCGAGCCGCCAAGACCTGTGGCTAAGATTGCCTCAGGTGGCGAGCTTTCCAGAATGATGCTCGCTATTAAAACGGTGCTTGCAAGCACTGATGATATTGATACCCTCATATTTGATGAGGTCGATACGGGCATTTCCGGCTCTGCGGCTCAAAAGGTAGGCTTAAAGCTGAAAGAGGTGTCAAAAAGCAGTCAGGTGCTGTGTGTAACTCATCAGGCGCAGCTTGCCGCCCTTGCAGACGCTCATTATCTTATCAGCAAGCAGATTGAGGACGGCAGAACCTTTACTCAGGTTAAGCTGCTCGACTTTGACGGCAGAAAAAATGAGCTTGCCAGGATAATCGGTGGTGTAAGTATTACTGAAGCTGCCTTTGCTCACGCAGAGTCAATGCTTAAAGAGGGCTTAGAGATTTAAAAATGAAGGAGTGGCATTTTTGAAAAACTGGATAGTATCAGAGCTGAATAAGGACGAGGCTAAAAAAATACAAACTGAATACGGACTGCCTCCGATACTTGCTATGCTGCTTCAAATCAGAGGAATTACATTACGTGAGGATATTGAGGACTTTTTACAAAATGACTCCTATATTGCCTCACCGTTTGAAATAAAAGATATGAAAAAGGGAGCAGAACGTATTCTGTCGGCTGTCAGCAAAGGCGAGTTAATCTGCGTTTACGGTGATTACGACGCTGACGGAGTAACCTCAACTGCCTTGCTTTATTCATATCTTGAAACCACGGGCGCAAATGTTATGTATTACATTCCCACCCGTGAAACCGAGGGTTACGGCTTGAATAACGGGGCTATTGATACTCTCGCACAAAAGGGTGTAAAGCTCATTGTGACCGTAGATAACGGCATTGCGGCTGTGCAGGAAATTGATTACGCAAATTCACTCGGAATTGATACGGTAATAACCGACCATCATCAGCCTACAGACAAAATTCCGAATGCCCTTGCGGTGATTGATATGCATCAGTCGGACTGCCCAAGCAGATACAAGCAGCTTTCGGGCGTTGGCGTTGCCTTTAAATTGGTTATGGCGCTTGAGGGCGACTGCTGTGATGTGTCGTACCTGCTTGACAACTATTCTGACCTGGTATGCATAGGTACTGTGGGAGATATTGTTGAACTGAAAGGTGAAAACAGAGTATTTGTCAAGCGTGGACTGGTTAATCTTGAGGAGAGCGACCGCACGGGAATAAACGCTCTTATATCAGCCGCAGGCATTGCAGGCAAAAAAATCACCTCGGGCGTAGTTTCTTTTACCGTAGTGCCGAGAATAAACGCCGTAGGCAGGCTTGGCTTTTCTGGTAAATCTGTTTCGCTTTTGCTCACCGAGGACGAAGCTCTGGCTCAGGAAACTGCCGCTCAGCTCAACGACGACAATACCGAGCGAAAAGAAATTGAAAAGAGTATCCTTTTAAAAATTGACGATATGGTTAAGCTCAGACCTGAAATTGTGCACGACAGAGTTATTGTAATAGACGGTGACGGCTGGCATCAGGGAGTAATCGGTATTGTTGCGGCAAAGATTAAGGAGTATTACGGCAAGCCTGTTATCGTGATTTCCCGTGATGGGGAAACTGCCCACGGTTCGGGCAGAAGCGTAGAGGGATTTTCCCTGTGCGACGCAATTTTTGCCTGCTCTGATCTGCTCACCCATTGCGGCGGACATCCAATGGCGGCAGGTCTTGGACTTAAAAGCGAAAACATTGAAATATTCCGTAAAAGAATTAACGAGTACGCATTACAGCAGGAGAATATGCCTTTTAACTGCTGTAAAATTGACTGCAAGCTAAACCCTGCTTCGTTAAATACGGCGCTCGTTGACTCACTTTCACATCTCGCTCCCTACGGTGCGGGCAATCCCACGCCGCTGTTTGGGTTGTATAATATGACATTAACGCAGGTTACTCCGCTTTCGCAAAATAAGCATTTAAGACTTACATTCAAGCGGAATAACACAACCGTTACAGTGATGAGATTTTTCACCTCACAGCAGGAGTTTCCGTATGAAGCAGGCGATGTGCTCGACCTTGCGGTAACCCTTGATATAAACGAATTTAACGGACAGCGCAGTGTATCGGTGATTGCAAAGGAGATAAAGCCGTCAAAGCTTGATACAGCCGAGTTTTTGAACAGCCTGAGAAATTACGAGGATTTTAAGCTTGGCTTAAAGCTTTCAAAATCTCAGCTTGATGACCTTCTGCCGACTCGTGATGATTTTGCCGCTTTGTATGTATTTTTAAGAAAAACAGGCGGATTTGCTTATCCTATTGAAACGCTTGTACATAAGCTGGATTATAAATTGTCTATCGGAAAAATCAGGATTATTATTGAAGCAATGAGGGAGCTTTCGCTGATTGAGGTAAGCGAAGGGCTGAACAGTTCGCAAATCAGGGTTTCACACGTTTCGCAAAAGGTTGATCTTAATTCTGCCGATACGATTAAAAAATTGAGGGGGATGCAGTAATGAGTAAATTTTCAGGAATAGCACACTATCAGGACTTTAACGAGCTTGTAAAACTGCTCAGCCAGTCAAACGGAACCTATGATATTGATAAAATCACTAAGGCATATAAGTTTGCCGAAGTTTCTCACGGCGACCAGAGAAGGGTTTCGGGTATTCCGTATATTCTGCATCCAACCTCGGTTGCCTGTATTCTTGCCGAGCTTGGAATGGATACAGACGCTGTCTGCGCCGCACTCCTGCACGATGTTGTTGAGGATACTCCCGTAACACTTGAGGAGATTGAAAAGCTTTTTGGCTCTGATGTTGCAAAGCTGATTGACGGCGTTACAAAGATTTCCAAAATTGCTTTTTCGTCAAAGGAGCAAAGGCAAGCTGAAAACATCAGAAAAATGCTCATTGCTATGGCTAATGACATCAGGGTTATTATCATAAAGCTTGCCGACCGTCTGCACAATATGCGTACAATAAGCTGTATGCCCGAACAGAGCAGGCGAGATAAGGCAAGGGAAAATATGCAGGTTTATGCGCCTATTGCACATCGCCTCGGTATTAAAGCAATAAAGGACGAGCTTGAGGATTTGTCGCTTCAATATCTCGACCCAATAGGCTATAAGGAGATTGAGGACGCTATCAGTCTTTCAGAGGAGGATCGTGACAAATTCATTGATTCAATAAAGGTTAAAATTCTTGATAAAACCAAGAATCTTATAAGTAATGTTTACATAAGCGGCAGAGTAAAGAGCGTTTACAGCATTTACCGCAAAACATTTATGCAGGGCAAGAGCATTGACCAGATTTTTGATGTATTTGCCGTGCGTGTAATTGTTGACAGCGTGTCTGACTGCTACAATGTTCTCGGTGTGGTTCACGATATTTTCAAACCACTTCCGAACCGCTTTAAGGATTACATTTCAATGCCAAAGCCAAATATGTATCAGTCGCTTCATACCACAGTGCTTGATACAAGGGCAATTCCGTTTGAGGTGCAGATAAGAACCTGGGAAATGCACTACACTGCCGAATACGGTATTGCGGCGCATTGGAAGTATAAGCTTGGAATGGGAGCAGGCGGCAAGGCTGAAAACACCCGTCTTAAAGAAAATATTGAAAAGGTTAAGAATATGATTCTTGACCAGCTCGAGGCTGAGGATGTTACCGATATTGCCAAAAATATTCGCAATGACTTTGAAGAAAATGATGTATATGTATTTACTCCCAAGGGCGATGTAATAAATGTGCCCAACGGCTCAACCCCTATTGACCTTGCATATATTATTCATACTCAGGTAGGCCACAGAATGGTGGGGGCTAAGGTCAACGGAAAAATTGTTCCGTTTGATTACAAGCTCAAAACGGGCGAAATCTGCGAAATTATAACGCAGAAGGAGGAGCATCCTAACAAGGCGTGGATTGATATATGCAAAACAGCCTCTGCAAAGTCTAAAATTCGTCAGTGGTATAAGCACGAAAAGCGTGACGAAAACATTGTTGAGGGTAAGCAGATGCTTGAAAAGGAATTCAAGCGCAACGGCATAAATCTTTCTGAGGAAGAATTTGTTGAGTTTATTCAAAAAATGCTTATGAAAAAGCAGTATGCCACCATTGACGATGTTTATGCTGCAATCGGCTACGGCGGTATTCAGCTCTGGAAGGTAATGCCGAGAATTAAAGAGGAATACCAGAAAACCTACGCCGCAGATATTGAAGAAATTGAGGTGCCTCAGGCTCCACGCAAAAAGCCCAAGGCATCATCGGGCGTTGTTATAGAGGGCACAGACGATGTTCTTATAAAATTCTCAAACTGCTGCAATCCGCTTCCGGGTGATGAAATTATCGGTTATATTACAAGAGGCTACGGAGTTTCCATTCACAAGCGTGAGTGTACAAATGTGCCGAAAAATATAAATATGTGTGAAGAACCCGAAAGATGGGTAAACTGCTATTGGGAGGACAAAGTAGGCGAGGCATTCCGCAGTACCTTACAGATTATTGCTACCGACAGAACGGGACTGCTTGCCGATGTTACAATTAAGCTTTCAAATATGCATATTTTTATTCATACGCTTAATTCAAGAGAGCTTGGCGACGGTATGGCTATGGTTACCGTAACCATTGACGTTATGGGTAAAAACCACTTAAAGGGTGTAATTTCCAAGCTTTCCGATATAAGCGGAATTGCAGAGATTAAGAGGTTATGATATGAAAGCAGTTTTACAAAGAGTCAGCTTTGCCGAGGTAAAGGTTGACGAAAAAACGGTTGGTAAAATAAACGGCGGTTTCTTAATTCTGCTGGGAATTGCCGAGGGCGACACTCAAAAGGAGGCTGACGCTCTTTCCGCCAAAATTTCAACCCTGAGAGTATTTACAGATGAAAATGATAAGATGAATCTTTCATTATCGGATATTGACGGTGAGGTTCTTGTCATTTCAAATTTCACTCTGTATGCAGATTGCTCGCACGGAAGACGTCCTAATTTTATGAGGGCGGCAAAGCCTGAGGCTGCAGAGCCTTTGTATGAATATTTCTGCAAAAAAATGAGCGAAAACGGTGTGCAAAAGGTGGAAAAAGGTATATTCGGAGCTGATATGAAGGTTTCTCTCCTCAATGACGGCCCCGTTACCATTGACATTGACACCCGTGATTTAAAATATTGATTATAAATGGGAAACGAAAATGATAGAATACAAGATTTTTAATGTTACCGAGCTAATGACTAACTGCATCTATTTAGTTGATAAGGATTCAGGCTGTAAGGCGGTTGTTGACCCCGGTGATAAAAGTGACATCCTGATTGAGCAAATCAAGACAGACGGCGGCAAGCTCGATTATGTTTTGCTTACCCACGGACATTATGACCACATAGCCTTTGCAAAACAGCTTGCGGATATGTTTTCTGCAAAAATTGTAACCGGCAGAGAGTGCAATCGTTTTCTTTCGGATTCAATGCTGAATTTAAGCGAAAACCACGATATTGACATTCCTCCGTTTTCTGCTGATATTCTGCTTGATGACGGCGATACCTTTATGCTCGGCAATACCGAGGTCAGGTATATTTCAACTCCCGGACATACTGTCGGCTGCGGCTGTTTTATTTTGGATAAGCTTTTGATAAGCGGCGATACCTTGTTTTGCGAATCCTTCGGCAGAACGGATTTTCCTACAGGAAATGATGACAGTATGATAGCCTCAATGATAAAGCTAAAGCAGCTTGAGGGAGATTATACAGTAATTCCTGGTCACGGGCCGTTATCCACACTAAAACACGAGAAAAAATATAATCCTATAATGAGCAGGGTTTGATATGAATTTATATGTAATAAATCACGGCTTTCACTATGAGCTTGAAAATGTTGCAAGGCTGTTTTTTCCGAATGAAAAAATTACAGTTGTGCGTGAATGTGGAAATAGGGAAGAGCCGTATATATATACCGAAATTTCCGATAAACTGATTGTCGAGGTTAGGATTTCCTACTTTAATAAATCACTTTCGGCAGAAAATATCGGGAATGATAATGAAAAGGAGCTTGCACTTGCGCAAATGCTCTACAAGCTGTTGTGCGAGTTTACGGGAATACAGCAGCCGTGGGGACTTCTCACCGGAGTGCGCCCTATTAAGCTGCTAAGAAATGTTTCCTCTGAGTTTGGCTTTGAAAAGGCTAAGGAGATTTTTGCAAAGGATTACTATGTAAGCCCCGAAAAGCTAAATCTTGCAGTTATGACAGAGGAAAACGAGAGAAAAATCATTGAGCTTTCCCGCCCTGATTCGTTCAGTCTTTATGTGGGAGTGCCGTTCTGTCCGTCAAGATGCAGCTATTGCTCCTTTGTAATGTCCTCCGTTGAAAGGGCAAAAAAGCTGGTTGACCCGTATGCAGAGCTTCTCTGCGAGGAAATACGGCTCACGGCAGAAATTGCTAACAAGCTTAATCTGCGGCTTGAAACCGTATATTTTGGCGGAGGAACGCCCACAACGCTTTCCTCACAGCAGCTTGCAAAGGTGATAGGTACGGTAAATCAAAGCTTTGATATGTCTGCCTGCCGTGAATTTACTGTTGAAGCTGGCAGACCCGACACAATTACGCAGGAAAAGCTGATGGCGCTTAAAGAAAACGGAGTTGACAGAATCAGCATAAATCCGCAGACCTTAAACGATGATGTGCTGAGAGAAATCGGCAGAAAGCATACTGTCGCTCAGTTTTATGACGCCTTTGCCCTTGCGAGAAAATGCGGTTTCAACAACATAAATACTGACCTTATCGCAGGACTTCCCACCGACACCTACGAAAGCTTTAAAAATTCCGTTGACGGAATACTAAAGCTTGACGCCGAGTGTATTACAGTGCATACGCTGAGTATGAAGCGCAGCTCAACTCTTACCGAGAAGGGTGTAACCATAGACAGAGAGGGAGCTGAAGTCACAAGAAAAATGCTTGCATACAATCAGGATATACTTCTTAAAAATGAATATATTCCTTATTATCTTTACCGACAGAGCAGAATGGCAGGCAATCTTGAGAACGTGGGATGGTCAAAGAAGGGCTTTGAAAGTCTTTATAATGTTTATGTAATGGACGAAACACATACAATTCTCGGCTGCGGCTCGGGAGCAGTTACAAAGCTGAAAAAAAATAATCCCGATTACCTTGAGCGTATATTCAACTTTAAATACCCGTATGAATATATAGACAGGTTTGAGGAGATGATAAGAAGAAAAAATGCAATTTCGGCATTTTATACACAATAAATTTGTTGCTAAACCATTGCAATAATGCTATAATAGCACAGATAAAATAAATTTTAGAAAGGTATGACAAATATGGGGAAATTCGACGGCGTTTTAGATGATGTCATTGTCAATGCAAAGGCAGCGGCTTCTGTTGTGTCCCAAAAAGCTTCTGATGTTTACGATGGCTCAAAGCATAAAATTGCAGCGGCTGAAATCAGAGCGGAAATCAACTCAAAGCTCAAAGAGCTTGGTGCGCTAACCTATAAAATGGTAGTACACAACATTGATTTATCTGATAAAATTAAAGAAAAAACTGCTGAAATCACTGAGCTTAAAGAAAATCTTGATGTAATCAGCAAAAGCTTTTCTTCATCAAAGAATACGGTTTGCTGTCCTGAGTGCGGCTGCGATGTTCCTGAAAATTCAAATTTCTGCAATAGCTGCGGCTCAAAACTTGACGGAGAGCAGACAGAGGCTTGATTTTATATTTGATATTTTGATAATTGGGTGATTAAATTTGTCTAAAAAATACAATGCGATAAGCAATGCCGAAGAAAACGTTTCTCAGTCTTTTTTAAAGGGTGCGGCTATACTTACGCTGAGTATGGTTGTTGTAAAGATTATCGGACTCCTCGATCAGGTGCTCCTCACAAACATTTATTCAATGTTTGGCGAGGAATACGCCACAATGGGTTCGGGACTTTTCAGCAACGCATACGAAATTTTTGTTGTTATATTCACTGTTGCAACAGGCGGACTGCCTATTGCAATTTCAAGACTTGTGTCTGAAAGTATTGCACAAAAACGATACAAGGATGTCAGGCTGATACATAAGGTATCAATTCCGTTCTTTTCTATTGTCGGAATAATATCGTTTTTAATAATGCTTTGCGGAAGCTTTGTTTATGTACAAATAATAGATTCACCGTATTCAATTTATGCAATGCTCTGCCTTGCGCCTACAATTTTGTTCGGCTGCCTTGTTTCAATTTACAGAGGCTATTTTGAAGGTCAGAGAAATATGTTTCCGACTGCCATTTCCGAGATAATCGAATCCGCAGTCAAGCTTATTCTGGGACTTACATTTGCATATCTGGTTATGCAGTTCGGTATGAATCAGTACAACGAAACAGGAGTATTTCTCTGGTTTACCTTTACCTCTCGGTATGAAGCAATGAATACTATTCTTGCTTTTTCGGTTGCCGGCGCTATCTGCGGTATTTCTATGGGCAGCTTTATGGCTTTTGTTTTCCTGTTGCTCCGCTTTAAAATTGGCGGTGACGGAATTCCCGAGGAATACTATAAAAATTCCATTGACGCCCGCACAAAAAGAGAAACCTTTGTTCTTATGGTGAAAACAGCCGTTCCTACTGCAATGGGTGCTTTTATAATGAGTATGGGCTCTCTTATTGATCAGGTGATTATTCAGCGAGTGCTTAAAGACCTTGCCGAAACTCATCCTGATGTTTTGATTGAGCAATATGGAAAATATGGCTTTACAGAGTCTATTACAAACACACCTATTACTATTCATACAAAGCTCTGGGGCTGTTATGCTGCTGCGCTCAAACTTATGCAGCTTGTAACGGCGGTTACTCAGGTGTTTGGCTCAAGCGCAATGCCCAACGTAACCAGCGCATGGACTAAGGGCGACAAAAAGGTGCTTAAAACCTCTATGGAAACTGTCTTTGGTATGACTATGATATTTACCCTGCCAATGGGTATAGGACTTTGTGTGCTCGCACATCCGATTATGTCTTTTATCTATACAAGCGAGTCTATTTCTGCAATCGGCGGCAATGTGCTTATGCTTATGGGTCTTACCACTATTTTTGCGGCTGTTGAAACTCCGATTTGCAGTATGCTTCAGGGAATCGGCAGAACAGATTTGCCTATGAAGCTGTATGCATTCGGTATGGTTGTAAAAATCGGTATCACCTGGATGTTCGTTAGCATTCCGCAAATCAACATTCAGGGAGCGTCGGCAGGTTCGCTTATCGGCTACTTTTTCTCCTGTGTAATCGGTATATACCTGCTTATAAAACATTCCAAAATCAGGATTAATTTCTTTACAACTACCGTAAAACCGCTGATAGGTGCGGTCGCAAGCGGAATTACAGCTTATTTTGTAAATATGGGCGTACTTATGATTGCTCCGCATAGGGTTGCAACAATTTGTGCTATTTTAGCTGCGGTTATAGTTTACATCGCCGTTTTGTTGATATTGCGTACTTTTACGGCTACTGTAATAGAATTTTTGCCAAAAGGGGAAAAAATCGCAAAACTACTTGCAAAACTTCACTTAATTGGTTAAAATATAAATTAGGATTGCAAATTTTTACTGATTGCGACAAACTGCAAGGTTAATAGCGTGTCTGAAAGGAAGTTTGAAATGGATTTTAAAGAAAAGTCTGAATACAAATTTAATGATTTGGTTGAAATTGTAAAAATTCTCAGAGCTCCCGGCGGGTGTCCGTGGGATAGGGAACAGACGCATAAATCTATTCGCTCAAACTTCATTGAAGAAACCTACGAGGCTGTTGAGGCTATTGATACAGATGACCTTGACCTCTTAAAGGAGGAGCTGGGCGACGTGCTTTTGCAGGTTGCGCTTCATTCGGAAATTGAGAGCGAAAAAGGCACGTTCAATATTGACGATGTGTGCGACGGCGTATGCAAAAAGCTTATAATCCGCCACCCTCATGTGTTTGGCAATGTAAATGCAGATACCACAGAGCAGGTTCTCAAAAACTGGGACTCGATTAAAATGCAGACAAAGGAGCAGAAAACTCAGACTCAGGCTATGGAGAGCGTTTCAAAGGCGCTGCCTTCTCTTATGAGAAGCACAAAGGTTCAGCAAAAGGCGGCTAAGGTCGGTTTTGACTGGAGCAATGCGGAGGACGCTTTAAATAAGCTTTATGAGGAATGTGACGAGCTTAAAGCTGCTATTGCTGCAAACGACGCTGAAAATCAGTATGAGGAGCTTGGCGATGTGCTGTTTTCTGCTGTTAATGTTGCAAGACTTTTAAAAATTGACAGTGAACACGCATTAACTGAAGCGTGTGAAAAATTTATTAACCGTTTTTCTAAGGTCGAGGCTCTCGCCAAGGAGCGTGGAATTGATATGAAAAGCGCATCATTATCTGAACTTGATTCCCTTTGGGATGAAGTTAAAATAAAAGAATAATATGGAGGTCCATTGGAATGAACAAAACAGAACTTATTTCAGCTGTTGCTGAGCAGAGTGGTCTTACAAAAAAGGATGCTGAAAAGGCAGTTGCAGCTGTTATTGATACAATCATCGACTCTGTTGCAAAAGACGAGAAGGTTCAGATTGCAGGATTCGGCACATTTGAGCAGCGCCAGAGAAAGGCAAGAACAGGCAGCGACCCAAGAACGGGTAATCCTATTGAGATTGCCGCTTCTAAGGTTCCGGCTTTTAAAGCAGGCAAGGTATTTAAGGATACTGTAAATCAGTAATCGGTTTTGTGGGAGTCGGCTTTTGTCGGCTCCGTTTTTATTGTATCGGAAAACGCTCACAAGAGGTGGCACAGGAGTTTATTTATATGATACTGTCTGCCAAGGTAAGTGCAGTCCACCGGTTCCCTTTTATTTGGAGGAGTAAAATATGCGATTGGATAAATATTTAAAGGTTTCAAGACTTATAAAACGCAGAACCATTGCAAACGAGGCTTGTGACGCCGGCAAGGTCAGCGTAAACGGAAAAGAAGCAAGAGCTTCATATGATGTTAAGGTTGGAGATATTATAGAAATCACCCTCGGCTCAAGAAGCGTAAAGGTTAAGGTTACCGCTGTAAAAGAGGTGGTGCGCAAGGAAGAAGCAGACACAATGTATGAGGCGGTAATTTAATTTTACAGGCAATAAATTATAACAGGTAATAATTTATGAGAAATCTCCGTATAAATTTATTAGCATTTATACGGAGGTATTTTTATGAGTGAAATTCCAAAGGGCAAAAATCACACTCTTATGCTTGACGCAAGGGGAAAGCTTGTGCTCACGGGCGCTGAAGATGTCAGCGGATTTAACGAAGAAACCGTTTCGGTGATGACCTCCTGCGGCAGACTGATTATTAAGGGCGAAAGACTGCATATTGACAAGCTTAATCTTGAGTCGGGTGATGTTTCTATTGACGGCAAAATCAATGCCTTGCAGTACATAGGCAGCGACAGCTCACGCTTACGGCTTTCAAAGCTGTTTAAATAGGTGAGACTATGGAAATTGACTTTTACACACAAACCACAGCCTTTGCGTATTCTTTGCTGATTGGCGTTATAATCGGCGCAGCTTACGAAATTTTTAAATTTATCAGGCTTGCTTTTCTTCGTTCAAGGGCGGCAATAATGGCTTTGGATATTACGTTTATGATATTTGCAAGCCTTACGCTTTATTTTTATTCCCTTGCTGCTATGTACGGCTATGTGAGAGTTTATATGGTAATCGGAGCGCTGATCGGCTTTTTTGCGTTCAGATTTTCACTCGGAAGGCTCATTTCAATGGTATATTGTCCTATAATAAAGGCTGTATCGTCAGCGAGTCAAAAAATAATATCAAAATTTAAAAAAATCACAAGAAAACTATTGAAAATCAGCAATAATATATTGTATAATATAAATAAGAAAATAGATGAATTAAAGAATAAACATAAAGGTTTATCGGTAAAGAAAAGGGTTAAGGCGAGTAATGAAAAATCAGAGTAAGAAAAAAGCGCAAACTAATTCTGAAAGCGAAGCCGATACTTTAACTATTAAGGAGATTGAGCCTAAAAAGAAAAAACGTGGCAGATATATTCTTTTATATCTGGCAATTATCGGATTTGTTTTTTATGCTGTAATCACTATAGTTAATCAAAATATTCAGATAGCCGACAAAAAGGCTGAGCTTGATGAGATAAACAAGCAAATTAATGTAGTGGAAATTCAGACAAAGTATCTGGAAAAGGTTAAGGGCTACACCGGAGATGAGCTTAAGGAATATATTGAAAAAATAGCCAAGGATGAAATGGGCTATGTCAGCAAAGGCGAGCGTGTTTTTATTAATGTTTCCGGTGAATAGTATCTGTGAAGTAAAGGGTAGAATATATATTAAGGGGTAAATATTTTTTATGGCAATAGAAGTCGGTATGATTTTAGAAGGTAAGGTTTCGGGTATAACAAAGTTTGGAGCTTTTGTAGATTTGCCCGATTCAAAAACAGGTATGGTACATATTTCAGAGGTTGCACATACCTATATTAACGAGATTGGCGACTATGTTAAGGTAGGACAGACTGTTAAGGTAAAGGTTCTTGCGCTTAATGACGGCAAAATCAGCTTATCTATGAAGCAGGCTGTTCCTCAGGAGCATAAGCCAAGGAATAACGAAAGAGGAGAAAGACCTGCCAGAGGCGACAATAAGGGCGATAGGGGCTTCAGACGTCGGGGCACACCCCGACAGCCGTATAAACCCGCACCGCCGGTTAAATCACCCGGCTCTTACGAATGGCAGGCAGCAAAAAAGAACACACCCACAAGCTTTGAGGATATGATGTCAAAGTTCAAGCAGACAAGCGAGGATAAAATTTCTGACCTCAAGCGTGGTGGAGAAAGCCGCAGCTACAGCCGCAGAGGCAACGGCAACGGCAGAAAATAAATTACCTGCAAAGGGAGGCACTATTATGAAATATACTTACACAGCAAGAAAGGTTACACTCAGAGATAATTTTAAAGAGAGAGCTGAGAAAAAGCTCGCAAAATTTGAAAAACTCTTTTCTGAGAATGCAACTGTAAACATAGTTGTCACCCTCGAAAAAAACCGTCAGACTGTTGAAGTTACAATCAAAGACAATGCTCTTATACTTCGTGCGGAAAGCACAATGTCTGAGATGAATGACGCACTCGATAAGGTTGTTGATATTCTCGGACGTCAGATTCGCAAAAATAAGACTAAGCTCGAAAAGAAAATAAAGAGCGGCAGCATTGATGATTTTGTAAGCTTGAGTCCGGAAATTAACGAGGACGAAGATGATGATTACAAGATTGTGCGCACAAAGCAAATCATTGTGAAGCCAATTACCGTAGATGAGGCTATTCTTGAGATGAATATGGTAAACCATAATTTCTTCCTGTTTAAGAATGCAGATACAGACGAGATTAACGTGGTTTATAAGCGTGACGACGGTGATTACGGTCTTTTGGAGCCCGCTGACTGAGGTCTGTAATTATTCCTTGCAGAGAGTTATTCCCTGTACGGTAATAGATAAAACACTGATGAGGGTATCGGTTAATCCGATACCCTTTTTAGGGGAATTAGGAGTGAACAAGCGCAATGAAATTTTCTGCACCCTGCATTTTCGGTCTTGAGGGGCTGTGTGCCAACGAGTTTAAATTTTTAGGACTGAAAAACGTAGAGGCTCATAACGGCAAGGTTACCTTTGAGGGCGATTTTTCCGATATGGCTAAGGCAAACATTAATTCAAGATATGCCGAAAGAATACAGATTTTGCTTTCTGAGTTTGAGGCTGCAAGCTTTGACGAGCTGTTTGAAGGAGTAAGAGCAATACCTTGGGAGAGCTTTATCGGTGTAAGAGATGCTTTTCCTGTCAAGGGAAGATGCCTCAGCTCAAAGCTGATGAGCATTCCCGATTGCCAGAAAATCATAAAGAAAGCGGTTGTAACAAGGCTCTCTGAAGAATATATGCTTCCGTGGCTTGAGGAAAGCGGCGCTTTGCATCAAATTCAATTTTTGATAATGAATGACAGGGTGAGCGTGATGCTTGATACTTCCGGCGCAGGACTTCACAAGCGTGGGTATCGTGAGGACTCAAACGACGCTCCGATAAAGGAAACCTTAGCCGCAGCTATGGTCGAATTGTCAAGAGTAAGAGGCAATCATTTTGTAGTTGACCCAATGTGCGGAAGCGGTACTATATTAATTGAAGCTGCGCTCAAGGCTATGAAAATCGCACCCGGAATTAACCGTTATTTTGCCGCTGAAAAGTGGGATTGTGTGCCGGCTGAGGTCTGGAAAGAGCAGAGAGAGCTTGCAAGAGAAAAAGAAGTGCGTGACTGTTCTTTTCACGCCGAGGGGTATGACATTGACGAGCTTGCACTAAAGGTGGCAAAAAAGAATGCAAAGCTTGCAGGAGTTGCCGACAAAATCATATTTTCAAAGCGAGATATTAAGGATTTTGAGTTGGCGGACGACTTTGAAACCGTTATTACAAACCCACCCTATGGAGAAAGACTGCTTGATGTCAAATCGGCAGAGGAACTGTATAGGGTGATGGGTGAAAAATTTGTTCGAACTCAGGGTAAAAGCTATACCATAATAACTCCCGATGATGATTTTGAAAAAATCTTCGGAAGAAAGGCAGACAAGCGCAGAAAGCTGTATAACGGCACTCTGAAATGTCAGCTTTATATGTATTTTAAGTGAAATGTAAGTGAATACAGTTGATTTATTCTCCAAAATATAGTATTATAAATAAGATATGAAAAATTAGGAGGCTTTCTTTTGGAAGAGAAAAAAGATTTTTTTGCCGAAGCAGAGAATAATGAAAATTTGGCTGAGGCAAATGAAGAGGCTACTGAAAATCAGACTGCAACCGAGTCAAATGATAATGCTTTTGAAAATGAAGCAAAGGCTCCGAGTAAAAAACATATTATTCAAAAGCCGATTATTATTGCAGGCGTAATTGTTGTTTGCTTTGTTTTAGTCTATTTTGTTTTAACTGCATTTTTTAATTCAAGTATTGAGGGCACTTGGGTGCTCGTACAGGAAAACAGCGGTGCAACCTATGACGAAGCAACAGGCGAAGGAGTTACATACTATACTTTTGACAAGGACGGCAAAGTAACGGTATCTGTAGGAACAATTACTCAGACTTCAACATATACCACCTCAGAGCTTGAGGGTACAAAGTATGTTGAGTCAACCAATCTTTTCTCAGGCTCATATGAAATATCGGGCAATATATTCACAGGCAGAACCTTTACTCTGACTGTTGAGGGTGTTGACAAGCCTTATATATTTAAGAGTGCAGCGGTTAAATCGCCTAAGCTTAAAGTTCCAGAGGACTTTAAACCGAATGATAAGCTCACAGGTAAATGGAATATGCCTGACTACGGCATCACCTACGAATTCAGCGATGACGGTACAGCCGTTGTTGAGATGTACGGTATGATAACTTACAAAGGCGTTTATTCTGCCGGTGATGATAAAATCAAACTTACTTACTTTGCAGATAAAGAAACAACCATTGATATTCCTTATGAATTTGCAAATGACAATATTCTTGTTATGAACGGTATGGGATATTACAAATTAAATGACGACGGCTCATTAATAGCCACACCTGACCAGTTATAAAGAAAATTAAATAATTATAAAAGCAAAAGGCAACACCTACGTTTCGAGGTGTTGCCTATCTGCATTTTTGGGGGTGGTGAATTTGTTTCACAGGAAGGAAGCTAAAATCAAATTATTAATAACTATTGCATTTATTGTAACAGTTATAGCTCTCTGTGCGGCAAATGCGTCTGTTTTTGCTGTGGGAAAATTTGATTTTAACACACTTTCTGATTGCGACAAAATTTACTGCGATACAAGCGACAGCGGAGCTTTCGGCTTTGGCTTCAACAAAAACACTCTTTATACTCAGTCCTTTGTTCCCGCAGTGCGCTCATACAGCTTTACGGTTGACGGAGGCTTTGTCGGCGCTCCCTTTCTTGACGATACAACCGTCTGCGCCGTTTATATGTCAAATGACTTTAATTATCATATCGTGCGTATGAATTGCCTTAGCGGAGAGGTCAGCTTTCCTGATTCCAATATAATTGACGATTTTAACTGCAATGACCTTTCAATCTGCGGCAACAGAATTTATATTATAAAATACGATGAGGTTTATTGCTATGTTTCTGCTTACAGCTTTGAGGGCAGGCATATTCGTGATTACAGATTTGACGGGAAGAACGTAAATGAAATCACGACAAACAACGGCTGTACCTATGTTTTTCTGTATGACGGCTCAGTCTATCGCCTAACTGAGAGCAGAGCGGATTATTGTGGATGGGTGCGTGACAGCTCGGATTTTTATAATTGCGGAGTAAATTATCTGTCTGACAGCAAAAAATATATTTATTCTTTAAAAGAAAATACCGAATACACCTTTATGTACGGAAAATCATTTCCGTTTGCCGTTGATGAAAGCTCGGTTTATTATTCAAACGGTACAACACTTTACAGCAGAAGTCTTGAAGGCAGCTGTATAAAAAGCTGCAGCCTTGGTGTAATACCGGATAAATTACTGTCAGCCTGCGGAAAAACGGTTGCTATTTCCGATTCTTACAAAACATTTTCAGTTATATCAGACTCGGATTTTAAGGATATTGATTTTGAAAATAATAACGGAAAAGATGAAACTAAGCCTGCTCAAAACAATTCATCAAATAATCATTCCGATAAATCCGAAGATTATATTTTTACTGATGAAGGAATACTGTGCAATGTAAGCGAAGGCACAACCGCTGCAAGGCTCAAAAAGGACTGCCCTCAGATTACACAGATTACCGACAAAAACGGAAACGAGATAAGCGGAAAGCTGAAAACTGGTATGATTGTCATTACCGATGACGGAAGCTTTTGCGTAGCCGTCAGGGGAGATATTACAGGCACAGGCAGTGTAAATTCTAATGATGTCAAAATGCTTATGAATACCTTTATCGAGAAAAATCAAATTTCCGGTGCATATGAAAAAGCCGCCGATTATAACCTCGACGGCTCTGTTGATAATAAGGATTTAGTTTTGATTGCTCAGGAAAAACAGAATTAATCTTCCATTTCCCAGTTGTGCCATACATTCTGAATATCGTCGTTATCCTCAAACATATCAAGCATTTTCTGCATTTTAACCTTTGCGTCCTCGTCATCAAGCTTTGTGTATGTGCTCGGCACCATTTCAAGCTCAGCAGATACAAAGCTGTAGCCTGCTTTTTCAAGATCATCTCTTACTGCGCTGAAATCATCCGGCTCTGTGTATATTGTAAATACATCCTCATCAGCCTCAAAGTCAGCCGCACCGTACTCAAGAGCGTCGCTCATTACAGTGTCCTCGTCCTTGTCGAGGTCTTCACGCTCAATTACGAGCACACCCTTTTTGGCAAACATAAAGCTTACACAGCCCTGAGTTCCCATATTGCCGCCGAATTTATCAAAGTAATGTCTTACTTCGCCTGCTGTTCTGTTACGGTTGTCTGTAAGGGCTTCAACAATTACAGCCACACCGCTTGGACCGTATCCCTCGTATGTAACTGCTTCATAATTTGCAGAGTCGCCGCCGCTTGCAGCCTTTTTGATGATGCGCTCGATGTTATCGTTAGGCACATTGTTAGCCTTAGCCTTTGCAATGCAGTCCTTGAGCTTTGAGTTTACGCTTGGGTCAGCACTGCCGCCCTCACGGATTGCAACAATAAGCTCTCTGCCTATCTTGGTAAAAACCTTTGCTCTTGCGGCATCGTTTTTACCTTTTTTCTGTTTAATGGTACTCCATTTGTTATGTCCTGACATAAAATCATTCCTTTTTAATAAAATACTACATCCTAATAAGTATATCATATACAGGTAGTGGCTGTAAACTAAAAAAGTTATTACAGTTTTGTAATAACTCCATTGTCTTGTGAGTGGTATGTGGTATAATATAGGATAGAAAAGTACAGGGCATACCGTAAATTAATTATTCGGTATTTTAATTGACATATAAAGACTTGATAAATTTTGTAAAAGGAAGGAAGATAATCGATGATAAAATCAATGACGGGCTTTGGCAGATGCCGTACTGTTTTGCACGGCAGAGAAATCAGTGTTGAAATTAAAAGCGTAAACCATCGCTTTTTTGAATTTTCGTGCAGAACTCCAAAGGGCTACGGATTTCTTGACGATAAGCTCAAAACTCTTGTAAATTCAAGGGTATCCCGTGGCAAGATAGATATGTTTGTTACAGTAGGGGCGGCTGAGGATGTTCCGACCGTTGTCAAGGTAAATCATCCGCTCGTGAATGGATACATTAACGCTATGAAAGAAATTGTCGAAACCTACGGTATTAAAGACGATATTACCGTAACCTCCATATCCCGTTTTCCCGATGTATATACGGTTGAAAAGGCGGCGGATAACGAGGAGGAAATAACTGCTGATGTGCTCGAAGCCGCAAATTCTGCTATTGACAGCTTTATTGCAATGCGTGAGGCTGAGGGCGAGAAGATGAAGGCTGATATATTGGGCAGAGCAGAGGTTATTCTTGCAACTGTTGAAGAAATTGAAGAGCGTTCTCCCCAGACCGTGAAGGAATACGAGGAAAGGCTGCTTGACAGGATTAACCGCACTCTGCTTGATTACGATATTAACATTGACGAGCAGAGAGTGCTCACTGAGGTTGCAGTATTTGCCGATAAGGTAGCGGTTGCCGAGGAAACAGTAAGACTCAGAAGTCACTTTGCTCAGCTTTCAAAAATTATGGAATCTCATTCTCCTGTCGGCAGAGAGATTGACTTTATTATTCAGGAAATGAACAGAGAGGCAAACACTATCGGTTCAAAGGTTCAGGACGCTGAGATTGCTCATAAGGTTGTAAAAATCAAGAGTGAAATCGAAAAAATGCGTGAGCAGATACAAAATATTGAGTAAGGTGATACTATGAAGCTTATCAATATCGGCTTTGGCAATCTTGTAAATTCAGAAAAGCTTATTGCGGTTGTTGCACCCGATGCGGCGCCTGTCAAGCGAATTGTGCAGGACAGCAAGGCAAAGGGAATGTTGGTTGACGCAACCTGCGGAAGAAAATGTAAGGCGGTGCTTGTTATGGAGGACGACCATATAGTGCTGTCGGCAATTTCAGCAGAGGCTATACATAACAGAACTTCAGAAAGTGAGGAGCAAAAAGATGAACAGCAAAACTAAGGGCAGACTTATACTTTATACAGGTTCGTCAGGTGTTGGCAAGGGAACTATTATGGCTGAGCTTTTAAAGCGCAACCCTAATATCCGCCTTTCGGTGTCAAACACCACAAGAGAACCGAGAGAGGGCGAGATTTGCGGAGTACATTATAATTTTGTTACAAGAGAGCAATTTGAGGAGCTTATTAATAATGACGGCTTCCTTGAGTACGCTGAGTACTGTGACAACTACTACGGTACTCCGAAAAAGCAGGTTGAGGATTTGCTCAGTGAGGGTTACGATGTTTTTCTTGAAATTGAGGTTCAGGGCGGTTTGCAAATTCTTGAAAAGTACCCTGACATTCTCAGTATATTTATTCTTCCTCCGTCTATGGAGTCGCTTTCACGCAGACTTCATCGCAGAGGCTCCGAGGACGAAGAAACTATTCAGCAGCGCCTTGCTCAGGCTGAAAAAGAAATGTCATTTAAAGACAGATATAAATACAATGTTGTGAACGATGACCTCGACGCGGCAGTAAACGAAATTCTTGAAATTCTTAATAAAGAGAGTAATTAACTAAATTTTAGGAAAATATATTATCAAATGATAGGAGATTTATTATGCATAAGGTTAATGTTGACGATTTATTCGCAGGAAAGCAGAGCAAATACGCACTCGTAGTAGGCGTTGCCAAGAGAGCAAGAGAGATTACTGCCGAGCAGGAGATGAGCGGCGAGGTTACAGACGATAAGCCTGTTCTTGTTGCTATTGATGAAATCAAAAAGCATCAGATAGGACTTTTAGAGCCTGACGATAATGAGCTGTCAAATAGCTGAGATTGCCGTAGAAAAAGCAGCGTACTCCTTTGACAAGGCTTTTGACTATATTATTCCCGAGTCTATGCTCAAACAGGCTGTGCCGGGGGTGCGTGTGCTTGTTCCCTTTGGCAGGGGAAATAAAAAAAGACAGGGCATAATCATTGCTGTTAATCAGGGAGAGGGCGAAAAGCTTAAGCCGATAGCCTGCGTACTTGATGATGAACCTGTTTTAAGTGAAGAAATGCTCAAGACTGCGGCTTTTATGAAATCGCACTGCTTCTGTACCTTTTATGAGGCTGTAAAGACAATGCTGCCTGCGGGTATTAACTACAAGGTTACTACAATGTACGGGGCAAGAGATGAAAGCGAATTTTGCTTTGAAGAATTATCCGATGAGGAAAAGCGAATTTATAACTTCCTTTTTTCAAAGCGAAAGGCTGTAAAAAGCGACAGCCTGCTTGATGCCTTTGGTTACAGTACGGCTGAGCCTTTTGAAGCTCTTGTACAAAAGGGTGTGCTTTATAAATCAGACGAAATTTTCCGCAGGGTAAATGACGCTGTAATGAAAATGGCGGCGCTCTCGCCGAATGCCGACGCAAGCAAAATTAAGCTAACAGATAAGCAAAGATGTGTGTTTGAGCTGATTGAAATGGCAGGTGCAATTTCTGTAAAAGAGGTTTGCTATTTTACAGGAGTTACCGCAGCCGTAGTTGACGCACTCTGCAAAAAGGGCTTGATTTACTTTTTTGACGAAGAGGTATTCAGAATTGAGAACAGGCAGAAGGATAATTCTATAGAAGAAATTGCCCTATCCGAGGAGCAGCAGTCAGCCTGCGATTCACTCTATAGTGAATACAAATCCCCACTTCCGAGCGTAAGCTTGCTTTACGGAGTTACAGGCTCAGGTAAAACAAGCGTGTTTATTAAGCTGATTGAAAGAGTTATGAACGATGACAGGGGCATTATAGTGATGGTGCCCGAAATCTCGCTTACTCCACAGTTTGTGTCACAGTTTTCAAAACGCTTCGGAGATACCGTTGCGGTGTTCCACAGTGCGCTTTCACTGGGCGAAAGACTTGATGAATATAAAAGGGTTAAGCAGGGACTTGCGAAAATTGTTATAGGTACAAGGAGCGCAGTCTTTGCCCCCTTTGAAAAAACAGGGCTTATAATAATGGACGAGGAGCAGGAATACAGCTATAAATCCGAAAGTGCTCCACGCTACCACGCAAGGGATATTGCTAAGTTTCGCTGTTCTTACAATAACGCTCTGCTTGTGCTAAGCTCGGCTACTCCGAGTGTAGAAACCTACTATTATGCGCAGACAGGCAGATATTCTCTCAACACCCTTAACTCACGCTACGGCACAGCCGTGCTGCCCGAGGTTGTGATTGCGGATATGGGGGAGGAGCTGAAAAACGGAAATACAAGCGGATTTTCAGATGTTCTCCTGCAAAATATTGCGTATAATATTGAGCATAAAAAACAGTCAATATTGCTTTTAAACCGCCGTGGCTACAATACATTTGTAACCTGCAGGGCTTGCGGAGAAGCTGTCACCTGTCCTAACTGCTCAATTTCGCTCACCTACCACAGCGCAAACAACCGTATGATGTGCCACTACTGCGGATATTCCGTACCATATACCGATGAATGTCCCGTATGTCACAGCCACCGTCTTACTTTTGGCGGTACAGGCACTCAGAGGGCGGAAAAGGATATTTCGGAGATTTTTCCCGAGGCAAGGATTCTGAGAATGGACACTGACGCAACCTCATCAAAATCCTCCTACGAAAGAATGATAACCTCGTTTGCAAACGGAGAGTATGACATTCTTGTGGGCACTCAGATGGTTGCAAAGGGACTGAATTTTCCAAATGTAACTCTGGTAGGAGTTTTAAACGCCGACCATATGCTCTATGCTGACGATTACCGAAGCTATGAACGCTCGTTCTCTCTGCTTACTCAGGTTGTAGGCAGGAGCGGCAGAGGCAAAGATAAGGGAATGGCTGTAATTCAAACGCAGACGCCTGACAATCTGATAATTTCAATGGCTGCACGTCAGGATTACAATACCTTTTTTTCTAATGAAATCAAGGTGAGGGAGGCTATGCTTTATCCGCCGTTTGCTGATATTTGTCTTATAGGCTTTGTGTCGCAGGACAGGGAGCTTACTCTGAAAGGTGCAAAAAAATTTCTTGCAATGTTTACAGATGAGGCTAAAAAAAATTATCCCGATATGCCGCTCAGGCTTTTAGGCCCGTCACCGGCATTGGTTGTGAAAATCAGTAATAAATACAGATATAAGATTATAATAAAATGCAAAAATAATTCCGAATTTCGAGCCTTGCTTTCAAGGATTCTTTATGAGTTCGGCAAGAATAAAGAGTTTTCGAGCGTTACGGCTTATGCCGATATGAACGCTCTTGTGTGTTAAGGAAGTGTAATTATGGCTATTAGGCAAATTGTTAAGGAGGGCGACAGCGTCCTCACAAAAAAATGCCGTGAGGTTGTTAAATTTGACGACAGACTTGCACAGCTTATTGATGATATGATTGAAACTTTGCATCAGTCGGGCGGCGTAGGACTTGCAGCTCCGCAGGTTGGGGTTATCCGCAGAGTCGTTGTAATTGATGTAAGTCAGGAGCAGAATGATGTAATAGAGCTTGTAAACCCTGTTATCATAGAATCAAGCGGTGAACAGGAAGGCCTTGAGGGCTGCTTGTCCTGTCCCGGCGAATGGGGAATTACGGTCCGCCCGAATTATGTTAAGGTTAAGGCTTTTGACCGACACGGAAATGAATTCACTGTTGACGGCGAGGAGCTGCTTGCAAAGGCTTTTTGTCACGAGCTTGACCACCTTGAAGGTATTATTTTCAAGCAAAAAGTAAAGCGTATGCTCACCAAGGCAGAATGTGAAGAGATGTTTGGCTGACGGAGGACATAATGAATATAATTTATATGGGCACTCCCGATTTTGCAGTGCCTGCCCTCAAAAGACTGTATGAGAGCAAACATACGGTGCAGGCTGTTTTTACTCAGCCTGACAAGCCCAGAGGCAGAAAAATGGTGCTTACTCCGCCTGATGTAAAGGTATGCGCTCAAGAGCTTAACATTCCCGTGTATCAGCCTGCAACCTTTAAATCTGACGAGCCGCTTGAAATAATTAAAAAATACAATCCCGATGTGATTGTTGTTGCAGCTTACGGCAAAATTTTACCAAAGGCTGTACTTGAAAGCGCAAAATACGGCTGTATCAATATTCACGGCTCGCTTCTGCCAATGTACAGGGGCGCAGCTCCGATACAGCAGTCGGTTCTTAACGGTGACAAAGTGACCGGAGTTACCGCAATGCAGATGGCTGAGGGACTTGATACGGGAGATATTCTGACGGTTATAGAAACCGAAATCGGCGAGAATGAAACCTCAGGAGAGCTTTTTGACAGACTCGCAGTTCTCGGAGGAGATTTGATTATAAAAACTCTTGATATGCTTGAAAAGGGCAAGCTGAAGCCTGTTAAGCAGGATGAGAGCAAGGCTACTCATACATCTAAGATTGACAAGTCGCTTTGTCCTATTGATTTCAGCAAAAGTGCTGCCGATGTGCATAATAAGGTCAGGGGACTCAATCCGTGGCCGGTTGCAACAACAGAAATTTGCGGTAAAAAGCTGAAAATTTATTCAACGAGAGTATGCGAGAAAGGCGGCAAAGCAGGAACGGTAATCAGCACAAAGCCGCTGATTATAGCATGCGGCTCAGGCTCGGTAAAAATTATTGAATTGCAGCCCGAAGGTAAAAAAAGAATGACTGCCGCTGCTTTTCTTGCCGGACATAAGCTGAATATCGGTGACAGCTTTAATTAATTACAAAGGAGAATGGCTATGCTTTATTATTTTGACTGGACATATGTTGTGTTTGTATTGCCCTGCATAATAATTACTCTTATTTGTCAGATAAATGTTTCTTCTACATTTTCTAAATATTCAAAAATTCCGAATTCAAGAAATATTACGGGCGCACAGGCTGCTGAGTTTGTTTTAAGACAGCACGGCCTGTACAATGTGCGCATTGAAAGAGTGGCAGGTAAATTAACCGACCATTTTGACCCGAGAACAAACGTAATCAGACTTTCAGACAGTGTTTATGCTTCAAACAGCGTTGCCGCTGTAGGTGTGGCATGTCACGAGGCAGGTCACGCAGTTCAGCATGCAGAGGGCTATCTTCCGAATAAAATAAGATCTGCTGTTCTGCCGGCTGCAAGAATCGGTTCAAAGTTCAGCTGGTTTTTAATTGTCATAGGTCTTTGCTTTTCTGCAAAAATCGGATTTGTTTTGCTCGATTTAGGTATTGCTTTATTCGCATTTTCCGTGCTGTTTACCGTAGCTACACTGCCGGTAGAGTTTAATGCGTCAAAAAGAGCGCTTGAAACAATCAGAAACGGCAACCTGCTTGCCGATTCGGAATACACAGGCGCAAAGCGCACCCTACAGGCAGCCGCAATGACCTATGTAGCCGCTGCTCTTACGGCTGTTTTACAGATGTTAAGACTTATTATAATTGCAAATAACAAAAGAAAATAGGAAAAGAGATTTTAATGGCTAATTCACGTAAGGCTGCCTTTAAGGTATTGCTCAAAATCGAGCAGGACGCAGCATATTCAAATATTGCACTTAACAACGCTGTAAAGGAGGGCGGGCTATCTCCGCTTGACGCAGCGTTTACATCAGCGCTTGTTTACGGTGTGCTTGAGCGCAAAATAACCTTGGATTATATTATTAAACAATATTCTAAAATCCCTTTAAGGAAAATAGAAACCAAAACCAAAATAATCCTCCGCCTCGGACTTTTGCAAATGGCATTTATGGATAAAATTCCGCAAAGTGCGGCTGTAAATGAAAGCGTAAAGCTTGCAAAACAGCAAAAGCTGCAAAAGTCCTCAGGCTTTATCAATGCAATTCTGCGCAGCTTTGCAAGGGATAATTGCGAGATTAAATATCCCGACAAAAAAGACAAGCTGACCTATTATTCTGTAAAATATTCCTGTCCTAAGCCGCTTACAGAGCTTTGGCTTAATTCCTACGGAGAAGAAAATGCCGTTGGTATAATGGAAAATCTGAGCGGAAGACCTGATATTTACGCAAGGGCGAATAATTTAAAAACCGATACAGAAATGCTTCTTAAAGAACTGAGCGCTGATAACGCAAAGGCGCAGGCAGTTGAATATTTGCAGGGCGCAGTAAAGCTATCAGACACCGGCTCTATTGAAAGGCTTAAAGCGTACAAGGATGGACTTTTCCATATTCAGGACTTGTCATCTCAGCTCTGCGCATATTTTCTTTCGGCACAGATGGGTCAGACTGTACTCGACATCTGTTCGGCTCCGGGCGGAAAGGCTTTTACATTGGCGGAGTATATGCAAAACAGCGGCAGAATTATCGCCTGCGATATGTATGAGCATAAGCTTAGCCTTATAAAAAAGGGCGCTGAAAGACTTGGTATAAGCATAATTGAAACCTGCCTGCGTGATGGCTCGGCAAACGATAAGCCTCTGCCTGCGGCTGACAGAATACTCTGTGACGTGCCGTGCAGCGGGCTTGGCGTGCTTTCAAGAAAGCCTGAAATTCGCTATAAGGATGACCTTATCAGCGCAGAGCTTCCACAGCTTCAGTATAAAATTTTGTGTGAAAGCGCAAAATATCTAAAAAAAGGCGGCAGACTGGTATATTCAACCTGTACGCTGAACCCAGACGAAAATAATAAAAATACGGCTAAATTTTTAGCTGAACATCCGGATTTTGAGGGAGTTGAATTAAAACTCCTTTCATCGCTTAAAAGGGCGGTTGACGAAAAGCCGTACGAAATCACCCTTATGCCGCACACCTGTGACGGCGATGGATTTTACATAGCAGTATTTACAAGGAGGTAATCTTTTGAGCTTGATTGATATTAAATCTCTTGACTTAGACGAGCTTACCGCACTTGTAACAGAAAACGGTTTTGAAAAATTCAGGGCAAAACAAATTTATCAATGGCTTAACAAAAATGTCATATATTTTGATGAAATGTCGAATATTCCTAATAAAATTAAGAACTTCTTAAATCAAAGATGTTACATTTCTGTTGCAAATATTGAAAAAAAACTAATTTCAAGGTATGATAGTACAGTAAAGTATCTTTTTTCTTTTAATGACGGCGAATGTGTGGAATCCGTTGTTATGAATTATAAGCACGGTTACTCAATCTGCATTTCAACGCAGGTCGGCTGCAAAATGGGCTGCACCTTTTGCGCTACGGGAAAAAGCGGTTTTTCACGCAGTCTTACTCCGTCTGAAATGCTCAACCAGATAGAAGCTGCTCAGAAGGATTTAAATATAAGAATTTCAAATATTGTACTGATGGGAATGGGCGAGCCGCTCGATAATTTTGATAATGTTGTCAAGTTTTTAAGACTGGTTTCCGATGACGGCGGTCTTAATATAGGTATGCGCCATATCACAATTTCCACCTGCGGAATTGTGCCGAAAATCTACGAGCTTGCTTCACTGCATATGGGAATAACTCTTTCCGTATCGCTTCATGCACCAAATGATACCGTAAGACAGAGGACAATGCCCATAGCCAAAAAATACTCGATGGATGAGCTTTTAAAGGCTTGTCGGGATTATTTTGAGATAACAGGCAGACGGGTAACCTTTGAATACTCTATGATAAGCGGAGTAAATGACTCCGACAAAGACGCCTATGAGCTAAGCGACAGACTCGAGGGTATGAGCTGTCACGTCAATCTTATCCCCGTCAATACGGTTGACGGAACAGGATACAAAAAAAGCAGTATAGAAAGGCAGAAAGCCTTTATTAATATACTCAGCCGTAAGCATATTGCGGCTACTGTCAGGAGGACTCTCGGGAGCGATATAAACGCTTCCTGCGGTCAACTCAGACGGAATCATACTAACGAAGGAGGAAAATAACTTGGAAGTATTCAGCAAAAGTGACATTGGCTTAGTTCGTTCTCAAAATCAGGACGACTGCCGCTTCGGAGTTATTTCTCCCAGCTGTGCTTGGGCAGTAGTCTGCGACGGAATGGGAGGTGCCAACGGAGGCAATATAGCGAGTGCAACAGCTGTGGAATACATAAGCTCAAAAATCACCGATTTGTACAAGGACGATATGACCAAGGAGCAGATTGGGGAGCTTATAGCAGAAATAGTTGTAAACGCTAATATGAAGATTTATGAGCTGTCTGTAAGAGACCCTGAGCTTACGGGAATGGGTACTACCTGCGAGTTCGTGTTTGTAAAGGACACCACAGTTCATATTGTCCATGTCGGCGACAGCCGTACCTATGCAATTAGGGGCGGCAAAATAAAGCAGCTTACCGAGGACCACTCCGTTGTGCAGGAAATGGTGCGCAGAGGCGAGCTTACTTATGAACAGGCACAGAATCACCCTAATAAGAATTTTATTACCAGAGCACTCGGAATAAAGCCGTCTGTAAGGCTTGACTATATTGAAGCAAACTTTATTTACGGCGATGTTCTTTTAATTTGCACAGATGGACTTTCCAACTGCATTACAACAGGCGATATGGTCAAGATTTGCCACGAAAACCGGGGCGAAGGCCTTATTACAAAGCTTGTTGAAAAAGCAAAAGAGGGCGGAGGAACAGATAATATTACCGCCACGGTTATTTACTGAGAAACGGAGAGTGAAACAAATTGGATAAATATATCGGCAAAAGACTTGACGGCCGCTATGAAATTCACGAGCTTATCGGCGTGGGCGGTATGGCTAATGTTTATCGCTGCAACGATACTCTTGATGACAGAGAGGTAGCCATTAAAATTTTGAAGGACGAATATCTCAATAACGAGGAGTTTATCCGCCGATTTAAAAATGAGTCAAAGGCTATAGCCACACTTTCACATCCTAACATTGTTAAGGTGTACGATGTGAGCTTCGGCGATATGATTCAATATATTGTAATGGAATACATTGACGGAATCACCCTAAAAGAATACTTTGACCAGCAGGGTATAATTGAGTGGAAAGAGTCTTTGTATCTTACAAATCAGGTTTTAAAAGCATTGCAGCACGCACACGAGCACGGAATTGTTCACCGTGACATTAAGCCGCAGAATATTATGCTTTTGCAGGACGGCACAATAAAGGTTACAGACTTTGGTATTGCCCGTTTTTCAGATAAGGCAACACGCACTATGACAGAACACGCTATCGGCTCTGTTCATTATATTTCTCCTGAGCAGGCAAGGGGGGAGGCTACAGACGGCAAGTCAGACATTTATTCTGTCGGCGTTATGCTTTATGAAATGCTCACAGGAAGGCTGCCGTTTGACGCTGACAGTGCAGTTTCTGTTGCTCTTATGCAGCTTCAGTCAACGCCAAAGCGCCCGAGAGAGCTTAACCCTGCAATTCCAATAGGACTTGAGCAGATTACAATGAAGGCTATGGAGAAAAATCCTGCCGACAGATATAATTCGGCTGCTGAAATGCTCAGCGATATGGAGCGATTCAGACTTAATCCTTCTATTGTTTTTGACTACTCAAAATTCGTTGACAATCAGCCGACTAAGTTTGTTACATCACTTAAAGACGCAAAGTCGAACAGCGCAAAGCTTGAAAAGGTGACTCCAAATCCTGAGGAGATTAAAGAAAGCAGCATTGACGCAGTAGATGATGACGAAAAGATTATGCACAAGCCTTCTTACTATGCTGTTAAGAGCATAATTATTTCTGCTGTGTTGGTTGTTGCAATATTTGTAGGTCTTGCGCTTTACAGAGGATTTACTACCTCACAGGCAAAGGATGTACAGGTGCCTGACTTGGTAGGAAAGACTCTTGCGGAGGCAAACAGCGCTAATAAAGATAATTTCAATTTTGTGATAGAAAGCAAGTATGACAGCTCAAAGGAGCTTGGCGTAATTCTTGAGCAGGAGCCTGCGGCTGATTCTAAGCTTGTAAAATCAGGTTCACAGATTACACTTACAATCAACGGAACAGATACCAATGTTTCGGTTCCTTATATACTCAACTATTCCGAGAGCGACGCTTCCGCCATTGTTGAGGAAAAGAGCCTTATTCCAAAGATTGTATATATTGAGAACACCAAAACTCCTAAGGGTTATGTTGCCGATGTATTTCCTAAGGCAGGTGTTAAGGCTAATATAGGTTCAACTGTCTATATTTATATTGCAAACGGCGAAAAAGACCAAAAGCTTGTTATTCCGTCCGTTTCAGGACTTGTGCTTTCAGAGGCAAGGGCAACTCTGGTTGAGGCAGGCTTTACTGTTGAAACTGTATATGATGATGACAGCAAGGAGCCAAAGGACACCGTTCTTTCTCAGTCCCCATTGCAATACGGTAAGGTTGACAGCGGAACGGTGGTAACTCTTACGGTAAGCTCAGGCAAGGGCGATGTGGGCACAGTAAATGTTTATGTTGACCTGCCGCTTAATGCACCAAGCTCTGTTGATATGACGGTAATTGTAGATGGCGTGGTTGATACTAAATATTCAAAAACGCTTGTTCCGCAGTACAACAAAACCTGTACTCTTGAATTCACAGGCTCAGGTACTTCAAATATTGTAGTTCAGCTTGACGGTCAGGTGTATAGAGAATACAGCATAAATTATTCAACGCTTGTTGTGACAAATACGGCGTCTTATGATTATGTAATTGCTGCCTCAACCGTTGCACCGCCTGTAACCGAACCGACAGAGCCGCCGTACACAGAGCCGACCGTTCCTACAGACCCGTATGAGGTTCCGACTGCAGCTACTGAGCCAAGCGAAAATGTCATTGTTTGAGGCGGATATGAACAGCATTGAAGGCTTATTATTAAAGGTGCTGGGCGGATTTTACTACGTTGAGTGTAATAATCAGATTTATGAATGTAAGGCAAGGGGGAGCTTTCGTAAAAGCGGAAACTCTCCCTATGTGGGCGACAGAGTAAAAATCAGTATTCAAAAGGAGGGGTATGCCTCTCTTGATGAAATTTTTCCGAGAAAAAATAAGCTGATACGCCCGCCGCTTGCAAATATTGACGTTCTCGTTATAGTTTGTTCAACGGTTTCTCCGTTGCCGAATTATACTGTCATTGACAAAATGACTGCCGCAGCCTTAAACAACGAAATGCAGCCTGTTATTGTTGTATCAAAGGACGATATTGAAAGCGGAGAAAAAATATCCTCAATTTATAAAAATGCAGGGTTTGAAGTGTTTTGTACCTCACCACAGAACACTGACGAGGTTTTAAGATTAAAGTCGCTTCTTATGGGCAAAACATCTGCTTTTACAGGCAACAGCGGCGTGGGAAAATCCACTCTTCTCAATATGCTTTTTCCAAATCTCGACCTTGCCACAGGAGAAATCAGTGATAAACTCGGCAGAGGCAGACACACTACAAGGGCGGTTGAGCTTTTTAATCTTGACGGCTGTTATATTGCTGATACACCGGGTTTTTCAACGGTGGATTTGCAGAGATATGAATTGATAGACAAGGACGAGCTTCAGTATTCATTCCCTGAATTTAAAAAATATATCGGTGAATGTATGTTTACCTCGTGCTCGCATACCTGTGAAAAGGGCTGCCGTGTGCTTGAAGCCGTCAAAAACGGAGAAATTGAAAAGTCACGTCACTCAAGCTATGTTTCAATGTATAACGAGGTAAAGGATATTAAAAAATGGCAGATTAAAAAGTAACAAGGGTGAATTTAAATGCATTGTGTGATAATTGCAGGCTCGCCTGAAGCCAATGTAAAATTTATTGCAGAGCAAGCTAAGAACTGCGATTATCTTATTTGTGCAGACAAAGGTTATGAATATGCCAAAGCGGCAAATCTCAAGGTTGACTGCATAATAGGGGATTTTGATTCCTTTTGCGGCAAGCTGCCAAGGGACTGCGAGATTATAAGGCTTGATTCTCACAAAGACGATACCGACCTTTTGCATTGTATTGAATTTGCCCTTTCCAAGGGGTATGATAAATTTACTGTATTGGCGGCAACAGGGGGAAGATTTGACCACACCTTTGCAAATGTTTCAGTCCTAATGTACCTCAGCAAAAACGGTGCGGACGGTGAAATTATTTCCGAAAAAGAAATTATTCGTTATCTTGGGGTGGGGGAGTACAGCTTCTGCGGCTATAAGGGAAAGACCTTTTCCTTATTTCCTTTTGCCTGCGACAGAGTACAGGTATCTTATAAGGGTGCAGAATATCAGGCAGATGAGCTTGTGCTCACTGCTGAGTCCGCAATGGGTATTTCAAATGTCTTTACAGATGATGAAGCTTTTGTAAAAATAAATTACGGAAGTGCAATAATTATCATAAATCAGTATATTTAATAGTCTGATTTTATTGTTTTGAAAAAGTATTATATTGTGTATATTGATTTATACACAGCAATATGGGGGTATAGCTCAGCTGGGAGAGTGTCTGACTGGCAGTCAGAAGGTCACGGGTTCGAGCCCCGTTATCTCCACCACTTTTTATACATAGCATATCATTATAATTTCAGATGGCTCAATAACAAAATTGTAATTATAATGACACGCATTAGTCTTGAAAAGAATTATAAACATATGATATAATACTATGGTATTATTTCGTTTTGTGTTATTCTATTTGGAGTTGAAATTATATGTCATTATGTATGGGTTGTATGCAAGAATTAAACGGTAACAAAATATGTCCGAACTGTCATTTTGATAATTCGGAAACACAGCCTGCACCGTTTCTGCCTTTTGGAACAGAGCTTGCAGGAAGATATGTAACGGGTACCGGACTTGACACAAACGGTGAATCCACCCGATATATTGGATTTGATAAGCAGACAGGCGACGTTGTAATTGTTACTGAGTTTTTGCCAATCGGTCTTTTTTCAAGGGAAGAAGGACAAACAGAAATTAATGTAGATTATGATAATAGGCTTACTTATAATAAGCTAAAAGATGATTTTTTAACTTATTACCGCACTATTTATGATTTAAAGGATTTGTCGGCGCTTACAGACATCTGCGAAATTTTTGAAGAAAACAACACAGCTTATGTTGTAGAAGAAAAGGAAGAGTTAATTCCTTTTGAGGAATACATTGAGCGCAGCAACGGTCACCTCGACTGGGATATAGCCCGCCCGCTGTTTATGCCTGTAATTTCTGCTCTGGAAGCGCTTCATAAGCGGGGAGTAGGTCACTATGCGGTTTCACCTAAGAATCTTTTTATCACTGCATCAGGTAAAATTAAATTGTCAGGCTATTCTACCGAAAACGAGCGTAAGCGTGGTACGGCTCTTAAATCACAGCTGTTTTCGGGTGCGGCTGCCCCTGAGCAGTATGAGGACAATTTTCCGCTTGATGATATTACCGATATTTACGGTATATGTGCAACACTTTTTTATGCCCTTACGGGACATCTTCCCAAAAGTGCAGTTGAGCGCTTAAAGGACAGCAGACTGCTTATGAGCACATCTACCGTAAAGAGTCTGCCTCCTCACGTTGTATCCGCTCTTGCAAACGGCTTGCAGGTTCAGCGTGAGAACAGAATTACAGATTTTGATGAGCTGCGTTCTCAGCTTTCTGTTGCACATACAGCAAAGGCTATTCAGGAAGAAATTTCAAGAACTGCAAGTATGAATATTTCAAAGGAGCAGTCACGTCAGACAAACGGTATGTCACACGCTTCTATTGTAACTATTTCCGTAGCAATTACTGTACTTGTACTTGGCATCGCAGGTGTGTTCTGGCTTATGCAGAATCCGCTTGCAGGCTTTTTTGAGGGAGACAGCGACTCTACTCAGCCCTCCACCTCAAGCACAGAGTGGACAGGCCCTGTAGTTCCGAATTATGTCGGAATGAAGTATGAGGAGGTTGTAAAATCAGACGAGGCTGACGATACAGTTATCGTTTACAGAGATTACAACGATGCCTACAGCGATAAATACGCTGACGGTGTGGTAATGGAACAGTATCCGCCTGCAGGCTCTAAGGTTGATCAGGAGGACGGAATTACAGTTACCGTAACAGTAAGCCTTGGTGCACAGATGCGTGTTCTCCCTGAAATTAAGGGAAATAAGGTTGACGAGGCTGCACAGACGATTGCTGATTCAGGTCTGCTCGCTACAGCCGAGTTTGAATACAGCGATACTGTTGCTGAAAACAGAGTTATCGGCTACAAAAACCATGTTGCAGGCGATACACTTGAGAGCGGCTCAAATATTATTATAATTGTCAGCAAGGGCAGACAGCAGACCACAACTCAGGCTACTGCCAACTGATAATATTACGGTTAAATAATGGCTGAATCAATATTTGCATTGACTCAGCCATTTTATTTACATTATAGGAATTATAGGTAAATTCTCGGTGATTGTCGGGCATTAAAATGTGAGATTATATGATACTATCTACTCGAATAAATGCTGCCCACCGGCTGCCAGTCCACCGGCCAACAGCCCCCCCGCTGCCTGTACTTGCCCTCTACCCCCGAACGCTCAGTTCTTACAAGCGTAAACAGCGAAGCCGCACCTTTTTCAAAATACTTTGAAATCAGGTCGGGTGAGAGCGCTATTGAAGTGTTTTCGGTTTTATTCTCAATAATTGCATCTATCAGCGCAAGATCAAGCGTCATAGCGGCACTGCAAAGACTTTTGTATTTGCTTTTGGAAAGTGTAAATAATTCCTGAGGATTGCAGTCCTCACAGGAGTAAATTGAGCGGAACACCTGATACTGAGCGTTCATAAGATAGCTGCTCACGGCATTTGTAAGCTTTTTATTGCCAAGTCTGTTGAGAATTTCAAAGATAACAGACGTAGTATTGATAATAACCTTTTTGTCAATCATAGCTACCATATTGCCGCTGCTTTCAAAAGCCGGCGTTACAGCGTCAGGAAGGTCTGACGGGCGAAGCTGCTGAGTGATTCTGTCCGGAGTTCTTCCAAGCAGATAATCACAGGACACATTATAGTATTCAGCTGTTTTTATCAAAAAGTCAAGTCCACATTCTCTGATTCCTTTTTCATAATGCGAGAGAAGAGCCTGAGAAATTCCGAGGTCGGAAGCAGCCTGCTTTTGACTCAGTCCTCGCTCCTTTCTGAGCATTGTTACAATAATAGGGAAGTCATTGTTCATTATAAGCACCTCTTTTATACAATCAGTATAATATACAAATAACCATTTGTAAATACCATAGGAGTTACAATTATGAAATCTTATATTATTCACTTTATCCGCCACGGAAGTATTGATGAAACACTTTCAGGCAAATACATAGGAACAACAGACGCAGAGCTTTCTGACAAGGGCAAAATGGAGCTGAGAAAGCTCGACTATGAGTACCGCTATCCGGGCGCACAGGCTGTGTTTACAAGTCCGCTCAAGCGCTGTACCCAAACCTGCAAAATCCTTTATCCCGAGCAAAATCCGCTTGTAATTGCAAATCTTTCTGAGTGTAATTTCGGCGAATGGGAGGGTAAAACTGCAAATGATTTAAACGGTGACGAGGATTTTCAGAAATGGCTTGCAGGCGACCCGTCAATAAAGCCTCCGAGAGGGGAGAGCAACGCTGATTTTACACGCAGAATTTGCAGAATGTTTGAAAGCATTGTAGAGGGTCTGCTTAAAACCGGCACAACAGAAAGCGTGATTGTCACTCACGGCGGCGTGATTATGACCTTGCTTGCCGTCTATGGAATACCACAGGCTAAGCCCTTTGAGTGGGTTATGGATAACGGCTTTGGCTATTCGGTGAGGATTACTCCGCAACTTTGGCAGAGAGATAAGGTTATGGAGGTTTTTTCGATAATTCCTGAGAAAAAAGATATTCAGGATTAATTTTTAAAATAAAGTCAAATTGTAGTACAGTTTACAATCTTTTTTTAAATTTTATGCAATAATGTTATATATGGAACTGTAATTTATAAGATTTGTACGCAGTCTTGCAAGTATAATAACTCAAAGGAGATTTTAAATATGGCAGATTATAAAATTGTTTTGTTAAAAGGCGACGGAATCGGCCCTGAAATTGTAAATCAGGCTGTAAAGGTGCTTGACAAGGCAAGTGAGAAGTTTAATTTTTCAGTAGAATATGATGAGGCACTCCTCGGCGGCTGTGCTATTGATGCAACCGGCGTTCCGCTTCCTGATGAAACCGTAGCTAAGTGCAAGGCGGCAGACAGTGTGCTTCTCGGCGCTGTAGGCGGCCCTAAGTGGGATAATCAGCCGGGCAACAACCGCCCTGAAGCAGGTCTTTTAGGTATAAGAGGTGCACTCGGACTTTTCGCAAATCTTCGTCCTGCCGTTATTTTTGAGCCGCTTAAAAAGGCGTCTCCGATCAAAGATGAAATCATCGGCGGCTCGCTCGATATTATGATTGTTCGTGAGCTTACAGGTGGAATTTATTTTGGCAAAAGAGGCAGAACAGAGGTTGACGGTCAGCCTGCCGCTTGGGATACAGAGCAGTACTCCGTGCCTGAGGTTGAACGAATTGCAAGAGTTGCATTTGACCTTGCTATGAAGAGAAACAAAAAGCTTACAAGCGTTGACAAGGCTAACGTGCTTGAATCTTCAAGACTCTGGAGAGAAACCGTAACAAGAATTTCTAAGGAATATCCCGAGGTAGAGCTTAACTATATGTATGTTGACAATTGCGCAATGCAGCTTGTGAGAAATCCGGGACAGTTTGATGTTATCGTTACTTCAAATATCTTTGGCGACATCCTCTCTGACGAGGCTTCAATGATAAGCGGCTCAATCGGTATGCTTGCTTCTGCAAGCCTTTCGGAGAGCAAGAGCGGCCTTTATGAGCCGATACACGGCTCTGCACCTGATATTGCAGGTCTTGGCATTGCAAATCCTCTTGCTACAATTCTTTCTGTTGCTATGATGCTTCGTTATTCGCTTGATCAGCCACAGGCGGCAGACGCCATTGAAGCTGCTGTAACAAAGGTGCTTGAGAACAACCGCACACCCGATATTTATGAAGAGGGTACAAATAAAGTTACCTGTGAGGAAATGGGAGATCTCGTTTGTCAGGCACTCTGATAATAATACGAAACGGAGGTTTACTATGCAGATGTACGATATGCACTCCCATATTCTGCCCGGAATAGATGACGGTGCGCAGAATGTGGAAAAAAGTCTTGAGATTTTAAATGCGCTCAAAGCTCAGGGTGTAACAAATGTGTGCTTTACTCCTCATTTTTATACAAATGAAATCAGCGCTGCCGATTTTACAGCCAAAAGACAGAAGGCAGTTGAAACGCTTATGCCGCACATTCCCGAGGGAATGAAGGTGGTTGTCGGAGCAGAGGTGTATGTAACCAGATATTTGTTCAGCGGCGATGATTTTTCGAGCGCTTGCTACGGAAATTCCCGCTATATACTAACTGAGCACTCTTACTCGGCAAGCTTTTCAAGTCATACTATGAGTTACTTTACAAAGCTGATTGAGAATTATAATATGATTCCGATTTTACCTCATGTTGAGAGATATTCTGTTCTGATGAATGACCCTGCAATCATCGGTGAGCTAAAGGATATGGGTGTTGTAATTCAGACCAATGCAAATTCCTATACTAAGAAAGCACAGTTTTTCTCAAAGCACAAGCTTATTAAGCTGATTAAGGGTGGATTTATTGATATACTCGGCAGTGACTCCCATTCTCTCACACATAATGATCCCAGAGCATTCGGCGAAGCTGTGGATTACATTTCTTCAAAGTGCGGTCAGGAAACCGTAGAGAAAATGATGAAAAATGCTGAAAAAATCTTCAACAGCGCACTTTAATGTTTGATAATATTTAATTTAAAGGATGTACATTGAGTGCATCCTTTAAATTATTACTAAAACCTCATTTTTAAGGATATAATATTATTGAAATGGGGTTTTGCCGTGAAGGAAATTATCATAGGAATATTGATTTTTATAATATTGTTTGTGTTTGCCTCTGTTTTTGTTTCTCAATATTTATTCAGAATTATTATTTACAGGCAGAAAAAAAGCAGTTCCCAAAAAGACATAGACGCCGCAGCAAGCTGGTACAGACATTATCCTATTGCAATGGCTGCAAGGCTGTGGCTTGAGAATATGCCGTATGTCAATGTTTATATAAAATCATTTGACGGTCTGCGTCTGTACGGCGCTCTGCTTGAAAATCCAACCTCCTTCGATAAAATTGTGGTCTGCGTTCACGGCTTTACGGGAAGCGGTAAAAAGGATTTGTCATCGCTTGCAAAAGCTTATTATAATAACGGATACAGCGTACTGCTTGTAGATAACAGGGCGCACGGGCAGAGTGAGGGCAAATATGTGGGCTTTGGAGTGCTTGACCGCAGAGATACACTTACCTGGGTTAAATATCTGATAAAACATTTCGGCAGTAACGTGCAGATATTTTTGCACGGGATTTCTATGGGAGGTGCAGCTGTGCTGATGTCCGCAAGCCTTATGCCTGAAAATGTGCGGGGAATAATTGCCGACTGCGGCTTCACAAGCGTTTATGACATCTTCACCTATGTATTAAAAAAAGATTACCACCTGCCCAAATTTCCTGTAATTTACCTTACAAATATTATGTCAAGGCTGAGGGCAGGCTATGGATATAAAGACGTAAATACAGTTGATGAAATCGCAAAATCAAATATTCCCATACTGTTTATCCATGGCGAAAATGACGATTTTGTTCCGCTGTGGATGACAATGAAAAATTATGCTCAATGTCATACGGATAAAGAGCTTTTTATAGTTAAAGAGGCTGAACACGCAGAATCACATTATATTGACAAAAGCGGCTATGAAAAACGCTCTCTCGCTTTTATAAAAAAACACATTATACAGAGTTAGTCTTGTCAGCGGCTATATTTACGCTGACAAGATTACTGAAAATGATCAGGAGAAAAATTATGCAGTACATAAATTATTACAACTCTCCACTCGGAAGAATTATACTTTTGTCAAACGGTGAAGAGCTTACAGGCTTGCAGTTTGAGGGCAAAAGCAAATATTATTCCTTGCCGGAAAAAGGAAAATTTGAAATAAAAAATCTGCCTGTGTTTGAACAGACAGAAAAATGGCTTGATATATATTTTGACGGCAAAGAGCCCGGTTTTACTCCGCCGCTATGTTTAAGCTCAACACCATTCCGAACTGCGGTGTGGGATATTCTTCTAATAATTCCATATGCTACCGTGACAACCTACGGCGAAATAGCAAGGATAATTGCAAAGAAAAACGGGATAAATAGAATGTCTGCTCAGGCTGTAGGCGGCGCAGTAGGGCATAATCCTATACCAATTATAGTGCCTTGCCACAGAGTGGTCGGCGCAAACGGAAGCCTTACGGGTTATGCGTGCGGGCTTGATTTAAAGCAAAAGCTTTTGACTTTGGAAAATGTTGATATGTCAAAGCTGTTTTTTCCAAAATCTGATATAAGATAAAATAATAAGACCTGCCATATCAGTTTTTTGATATGACAGGTCTGTTTTTACTTTTTGGAAAAGTGTGTTTAATTTAGATTAGTACATACCGCCCATATCAGGAGCAGGAGCTGCAGGAGCTGCAGGCTCTTTGATATCTGCAACAAGTGACTCTGTTGTGAGTACCATAGCGGCTACAGAAGATGCATTCTGGAGAGCAGAACGTGTAACCTTTGTCGGGTCAACAATACCTGCCTCAATCATATCGGTGTATTCTTCTGTAAGAGCGTTAAAGCCGTAGCCAACCTTGTTAGCTTTCTTGATATTATCGCAGATTACGCTGCCTTCAAGACCTGCATTTGCGGAAATCTGACGGAGAGGCTCTTCAAGTGCCTTGAGAACGATTTTAGCGCCTGTCTTAGCGTCACCTTCAAGTGTTTCAACAAAGGCTGAAACAGTTGGAATAGCGTTCATACAAGCAATACCGCCGCCTGCAACAATACCTTCTTCAACAGCAGCCTTAGTAGCAGCAAGAGCGTCCTCAATTCTGAGCTTCTTCTCTTTCATTTCTACCTCAGTAGCAGCGCCAACCTTAATTACTGCAACACCGCCTGCGAGCTTTGCAAGGCGTTCCTGAAGCTTCTCACGGTCAAAGTCAGATGTTGTTGTTTCAATCTGCTGGCGAATCTGAGCAACTCTGCCCTTGATAGCGTCTTTGTCGCCTGCGCCGTCAACGATGATTGTGTTCTCCTTTTCAACCTTAACCTGACGGGCTGAGCCGAGCTGATCCATAGTTGTATCCTTAAGCTCAAGACCTAAGTCAGAGGTAATTACTGTACCGCCTGTAAGTGTAGCAATATCCTGAAGCATTTCTTTTCTTCTGTCGCCAAAGCCCGGAGCCTTAACAGCAACGCAGGTGAATGTGCCTCTTAATTTATTGAGTACGAGAGTTGTAAGAGCCTCGCCCTCAACATCCTCAGCAATGATAAGGAGCTTTCTACCTGACTGAACAATCTGCTCAAGAATAGGGAGAATTTCCTGTGTATTAGAAATCTTCTTGTCTGTAATAAGAATGTACGGATTGTCAAGCTCGGCAATCATTTTGTCTGTGTCTGTTACCATATAAGGAGCAATGTAGCCTCTGTCAAACATCATACCTTCAACAACTTCGCTGTAGGTTTCTGCTGTTTTTGACTCCTCAACTGTGATAACGCCGTCTGTTGTAACCTTTTCCATAGCCTCAGCAATGAGCTTGCCGATAAATTCGTCCTGTGAAGAAACTGTTGCAACTCTTGCAATATCGTCTGAACCTGTTACCTGCTTGCTGTTTTCGGTTACAGCCTTTACAGCAACGTCAACTGCGTCTGCAATGCCCTTTTTAAGAACCATTGGGTTTGCGCCTGCTGTTACATTCTTCATACCCTCTCTGATAAGAGCCTGAGCAAGGAGAGTAGCTGTTGTAGTACCGTCGCCTGCTACATCGTTTGTCTTAATAGAAACTTCCTTAACAAGCTGAGCACCCATATTTTCAAACGGATCGTCAAGCTCAATTTCCTTTGCGATTGTTACACCGTCATTAGTAATAAGTGGTGCGCCGTACTTCTTGTCGAGTACAACATTCCTGCCCTTAGGGCCGAGTGTGATTTTAACTGTATCTGCAAGCTGGTCAATACCGCTCATAAGAGCTTTTCTTGCGTCTTCACCATAAACAATTTGTTTAGCCATTGTAAATTACCTCCAAAAGATTTTATATCAAAAATTATTCTACAGTAGCGAGAATGTCGGACTGGCGAACGATTGTGTATTCCTCACCGTCAATCTTAACCTCAGTGCCTGCGTATTTGCTTGCGATTACCTTGTCGCCTACGTTTACATACATCTTAACCTCTGTGCCGTCAACAACGCCGCCGGGGCCTACTGCAACTACTCTTGCAAACTGAGGCTTTTCCTGTGCTGCTGATGAAAGAATAATGCCGCTCTTTGTTTTTTCTTCGGCTTCTTCAACCTGTAATACAACTCTGTCAAGTAATGGTTTAATACTCATAATATAAATTCCTCCTAATAGATTATACTTTTTGATTAGCACTCTACATCTCTGAGTGCTAATTCTATTTTATACCAATTTTTCAAAATGTCAAGAGAAATTTGACTAAATTTGACCTTGAATATATGAACATTAAAAATATTATGTTTAATTAGATAATATAATTCCGACATAGAATTATAAATCTCGAAGGTTATGGTTTTAGCTTATTCTTTTCTTTATCATTTGAAGAACGGCTGACCTCATATCTGTTTTTTATAGATAGCCTTGTAAGCAGAGTAAGTCCGTTTGAAAGCGCCTTTTTTGATTCATTGTCAATTTTATTAAACGCTTTAATCATTGACGGTATGTTTTTAATTCCGGCTTTGCGAATATCGTCAAAGGTGACCTTGCCGCCCTCCTCCATAATTTGAAACAGCGAATCTATAATCAGCTTTTTCTCCTCTGTGCTTAGCCCCGCAAGCAGCTCCTTCATATTCTTTTCGGCAAACCGTATATCCTTTGTATCCTCTTTTAAATGAACAAAGCTGTTGCCGATAACATTCCAGCTAAAAGCGTTGTGCTGCCAGAAGGAATGATTTTCGCTTTTTACTATTATATAGTCCTCATCGTGCTCCAGCAGCATTCCTATAAAGGAGGACTGGGGAACAAAGGTGGTTATCCTGCTTGAAAGCTCCCTGTAGTTATCGCTCTCAATAAAACTTAGAGAAAATCCGGGGCCGTCGTTGTTATATACTCTTTCAATTCTGCTTTTAACAGACTTGTCGGCATTTACAGCAGAATAAATAGCCAGATTTCCGCCTTTTGAGTGACCTCCGATGTAGATTTTGCAGTCCGGATATTTGGCGGCAACCCTGCATAAATATTCCGCAGCCTTTAGCTGTGAGGGAATGTTGTCGCTCAGGGCAATCATACAATCCTCTTTCCAGCCGTAAATTGTGTTGTCTGTACCTCGGAATGCAACGAATATTTTATCCTTTTCAAATTGAAATGTGCAGGCGGCAAATTGAATCGGCTGTGTTTCGCAGGCAAATTCCTCGTATTCCGCCAAAAGAATATTTGAAAATCTCTCAAAATGTCCGGTTACGGCAAGCAGCTTTGTAATCTCTTTGCCAATGCTCATATAAAAATCCTTGATAATGTAATCTTTATAGACCTTGTTCCTTTTATCCTTGAAATACTTCTTGATAACGGCTGAGATGGGAACAGGCTCTTTTTCTGTATAGCCTGAAAAATCGAGGTAAACCAGTTCCGAAAAAATAAGTGCGTCAACTTCATTTATGGGTGAAGCCGAAAAGCTTAAATCGCCTCGCCATTTGACATAATTAATAAGATTATTCATAATTCACCTCACAAATATAATAAAATGATTTTACCATATTTTTATACAGCAATGCAATGTTTCTCACAAAAGCTTCACAAATATCTTTAACAGACAATGAAAGAAAGCAAAAACGGCACAGATTAAATTCTGTACCGTTTATGTATGAGAAAAAATATGTAATTATTCGTTAATAGCCTTTAAAAGCTCGGCAGCCTTGTCGGTCTTTTCCCACGCAACACCGAGTTCTTCTCTGCCCATATGACCGTAAGCCGCAAGTGGACGGTACTTGGTTTCTTTAAGCTTAAGCTGAGAAATAATAGAATTAGGGCGGCAGTCAAAGGTTTTTTCTACAGCGTTTGAAATCTGCTCATTTGTGTAGCTTGATGTACCAAAGGAGTCAACCATAACAGAAACAGGCTTAGCCACGCCGATAGCATAGGCAAGCTGAACCTCGCACTTATCAGCAATGCCTGCGGCTACAATATTTTTTGCAATATATCTTGCATAGTAAGCCGCACTTCTGTCAACCTTTGTCGGGTCTTTGCCGCTGAATGCGCCGCCGCCGTGACGGGAAAATCCGCCGTAGGTATCTACAATAATCTTTCTGCCTGTAAGTCCTGAGTCGCCTACCGGGCCGCCGATTACAAATCTGCCTGTCGGGTTGATAAAATACTTTGTGTTTTCATCCAAAAGCTCGGCAGGAACGATTGGTTTAACCACATACTCAACCATATCTTTTCTAATCTGCTCAAGTGTAACGTTTTCATCGTGCTGAGTAGATACAACAACCGTGTCAACTCTTACAGGTGTGTCGCCCTCGTACTCAACAGTAACCTGAGTTTTGCCGTCAGGACGAAGATAGGGGAGAGTGCCGTTCTTTCTTACATCAGTGAGCTGCTTTGCAAGCTTATGAGCAAGAGAAATTGAGAGAGGCATAAGCTCCTTGGTTTCGTTGCAGGCATAGCCGAACATCATACCCTGATCGCCGGCGCCAATCTGATTATTAATATCAGTTTCGCCGTCTTTAAGCTCGTAGCTTTCGTTTACACCCATAGCAATATCAGGGCTTTGCTGGTCAATAGAGGTGAGCACAGCGCAGGTGTTGCCGTTAAATCCGCACTCCTGATTATCATAGCCAATGTCGTTGATAACGCTTCTTGCGATGCCTGCAATGTCAACGTAGCAGTCTGTGGAAATTTCACCCATTACATGAACCACGCCTGTTGTAGCGGTTACCTCGCAGGCAACGTGAGCGTTTTTATCCTGCTCAAGAATTGCATCAAGCACTGCGTCAGAAATCTGGTCGCAGACCTTATCGGGATGTCCCTCGGTCACAGACTCAGAAGTAAAAAAATGTTTAGCCATATCCATATCTCCTTACAAAAAAATAAGCACCTTTCAGCCGAAAGGTGCCGTAAAAACTCATCTTTCGGTAAATACCGCAGGATTTAGCACCTTGCAAATGCAGGTTGCCGGACTTCATTGGGCCTGTTCCCTCAGTCACTCTTGATAAGATTGATATTAACTTATTGAATAAATTATATACCGCTTTATTGTCAAAAGTCAACAAAAACCGACGGCGTATTTAAAAATCGGATAATTAAACAAAATCGTTATGCGATTTCCTCAACAGCGCAACATTCTGTACAAGGTACGCTGTGCTTAACTCTGTCCTCAACCTCAGCACGCTTAGCGTTGTTAAAGCGGTCAACAGTACCTACAAGGTAGCCTGTGATTCTGCGGATTCTTTCAAACGGAACAGAATCGTAATCGTACTTTACATCAACGTAGTCGCCGTCAACTGTGAATTCAACACTTTTGATATATTTATCGGGATTAGCCTCAACAAGCTGTGTTGTGTAAGCTTCAATTTCCTTTTTGTCAAGCGTTCCGCCCTTTACATTTACTGTCATAATATTTACCTTACCTTTCCAAATATAAAAATAATTAATTATTAAGCTCTTTATACTTTATAATTCTTTTAAAGCATATATCTTGTAGAGTGAATATATTATAACACAATATCTTGTTGCATGCAATACGAAAACAAGAATTATTATCACAAAAAATTTTTTATTTTTTGTTTATAATTACAGTTGACAAATTATGAGAGCAATTAATTATTAATTAATAAATTTAAAAAGCAATTATTCTGTTTATATTGAAATGGCGGCAAACACTAAAAATTTATTCCAAAACGATAAGAAGTCTGTCAATGCTTTTGCCGTAAAGTCCTGCATATCCGTCCTGAGAAGATGAGGTTTCGTCATCGTGCTGCCAATCGTAGTAGCTGCTGTCCAAGGCTGATACCCTGTACTTTGCTTTGAGATATTTGCCGAGCCGTTCTGCTACATTTTTGGGGGTATTGTAGTAAATTCTTACAGCGTCAATTTTAGTGCCGTTGCCTGCGTAGCCGTTTTCGTAATCGTCTATATCGTACCCGCTCACTTTCTCAAGCCAGCCGTTTTTTGTGTGCACCTGATACCACACACTGCCCTCGCTTACACGAATTGCAATGTCTGTAATAGCCTTGCCTTTGAGTCCTGCGTAATCACTTGTGTTTTTGACCTCAGGCAGCCACACTCCGTTCACCCTTGCCTTATAAAAAATATCGGGGATTTTTTTGTTTGGCTTTTCCTGTCCGCTGTCATTTTTGCCGTCAAAAACATCATTGTTGAAAATAATATTCGTATCAATATTACCGTTGTAACCGTTTATTCTTCCCGTTGAGCTGTTTTGCCAGATGTCACAACTTAATTCATTGACAGAATTATACTGTGCAAGCCAGATTGAATATTTTGACTTTAATCTTTCGTAATCAAGATAGTTTGTAAACCAATTCAAATTTGCATACACGCCTGCTTTATATCCGCTCTTTTTTATTGTTTCACAAAACCGCTCTGCAATTTCTGTAAGCCTGTTTTTGCCAATATTTGTCTGTGAAGAATCCTCTAAGTCATAGTAAATCGGCATATCAAAGCTCTTATTTCTGATACATTCAAGGCAGGCTTTAGCTTCTTTTTCAGCGTCGCTTACGCTGTCTGCATAGCTGTACCAATAAGCGCCGATTTTCAAATTTGCATTTTTCGCATTTTTGTAGTGGCTCTCAAAACTGCTGTCCTTTTGAGATACCTCTCTGCCGTAGCCGGCACGGATAATTACAGACGTAATACCATCATTTTTTAATTTTTCAAAGCTGACATTCTGCTGAAATTCCGAGATGTCAACGCAAGTTATTTTTGCCAATAAAATCTTCCTTTCAAAATATAATAATAGCGCCCAATAGCATAATATTAAAAAATCCGCTTATGGTTAAACGCTTCAACTATACACATTTAAATTCAATTAATTGCGTAAATTTGCCTAAGTTTCATAAAACTTATTTGCTTGAATTTTTAAAAGTTATGTGATAGTATAATTTCAGAATAATAACAGGGGGAAGAAAATGGAACTGAACAATGTAATAGAAAATCGCAGAAGTGTGAGAGAATACACAAAAAAGCCTGTAGAAAATGAAAAGCTGAGAGATATGATAAGGGCGGCAAGCCTTGCGCCATCATGGAAAAATTCGCAGGTATCACGTTACTATGTGGTTACAAATGACGAAAAGCTTGCGGAGCTAAGGTCTGCTCTTTCTGCTTACAATCAAAAGAATGTTGCAAACGCACCCGCATTAATAGTAACCTCCATTGTGCTTAACCGTTCGGGTTATGAAAAGGACGGCACTCCTACAAATGAGCTTGGCAACGGCTGGGGCTTTTACGACTGCGGCTTGCAGAGTATGAATCTTCTGCTTAAAGCAACAGAGCTTGGGCTGTCAACCCTCGTTATGGGAATCAGAGATAATGAAAAAATCAAAGAAATTCTGGAAATTCCCGAAACCGAGGCTGTTGTAAGCGTAATTGGTGTTGGCTACAGCGAGGCAAAGCCTGCAATGCCTAAGCGCAAGGAAATTGACGATATTGCAAGGTTTATTTAATAAAATTTCAATCTGTAAATCAAAAGTCCCTGTACGGCTGTAAAATGCTGTACAGGGACTTTTTTAATTTATATATAATGCTTGGTGGTTGTCGGGCACAAGAGCATCATATAAATATGTACCTTTGTGCTCAAATAAGTGCAGACTACCGTCTGCCGACTGCTTAAATATCTATGTCCTCAAGGTCGCTTGCCTCAACCTTTCTGAGTTCCTTTTTACTGAGAATATCGTAAATAACAGGAACAACAAACAGGGTCATAAGTGTTGCGTAGAGCAAGCCGCCGATACAAACTATTGCAATAGGCTGCATAATTTCTGAGCCTGTGCCTATGCCGATAGCCATTGTTGACAGTCCGAGAATTGTTGTGATAGCCGTAATTAGAATCGGGCGCATTCTGGTTTTGCCCGCCTCAACCAGAGCTTCTCGTCTTTCCAAACCCTCAAGGCGAAGATTGTTTACATAGTCAACAAAAACAATGCCGTTGTTTACAATGATACCGCAAAGCATTATGAAGCCGAGCAGAGCTACAACGCTCACGTCAAAGCCCGTTATCAGCAGACCGAGGAAGCCTCCTGTAAATGCCAGTGGAATAGTAAACATAATTATGAACGGTGACTTAAGACTCTGGAACTGAGCTACCATAATAAGATAAATCAGAATTACGCCGAGCAGCAGCATAAGCATCATTTGTCCTACCGCTTCCATTGTGCTCTCGTTAGCGCCGTTGTATTCAATGCTGTAGCCGCTTGGAAGCTTATATGAGTCAAACATTGCTTTTGCACTGTTTGCAACCTCTGTGTTTGTATAGCCTTCCTTTAATGTGCCTGAGATTGTGATGTAACGTTTCTGATCCTTTCTTATAATTGAATCCATTGATTCCGAGTCGGATATTTTTGCAACCTCAGAGAGCTTAGTCGTTTTTTCGTTGCCCTCTTTATCTGTGTAGGTAAGCTTAATGTCCTTAATCTTATCCTTTGTAACCTCGGTGTGTTCGTCCTTAATTACAACAACATCAAGGTTTTTATCGTTATTTGTGAGGGTGGCAGATGCTGTGGTGTCGGTAGTAATTTCGGCTGCAATCTGCTGGTAAACCTGAGCAACGGTCAGCATTTTTTCAGCCGCCTTTTTCTTGTCAACGGTCACCTTGATTTCTGGAGAGGTTGAACCGATTCCGTCATTAGTGGTGTCAATTCCCTCAACCTCAGAAAGCTTTTTAGCCATATCCTTTGCTGTGCTTTGCAGGGTTTTTAGGTCATCTCCGTAAAGTCTGACAGAAACGCCTGCCTCGCCGAGCATTGCTGACATTGAGCTTGAAGATGTGCTTCCGCTTACCGCTACCTCGCCGTCAATGCTGTTAAGCTCGGCTTCAATGCTGTTTGAAATTTCTTCGCTGTTCTTTGTTTCATTTTCCTTGAATACCGCATAGGCAATAACAGAGCCTGCATCTGCATCGGAGGATGAAGCCGCACTGCCGGTTATACCCATAAGGCTTGAGGTAGAGCCGGTCATAACTCCGACTGTTTCAAATTCATCATGCTCCATAAGTGTATCAAGGAGCTTTTGAGCTGCATTTACCGTGTCCTCCATAGTGGCGGAATCATCAAGGCTAACTGTAACCGAAAGCTCGGTACTCGCCATATCCGGCATAAAGCTGAAGCCTCTTGAAAGAGCGCCGAAGGTACTGCCGAAAAGGAGAACTACAGCTAAAATAAGGGTGATTGCTCTGTGCTTTAGTACAAAACGGATGGATTTTTCATAGCCTGTCAGTAATTTATCAAATAATCCGTGCTTTACGGGCTTTACTTTTCTCAGCACACGCTGACTTATTGCAGGCACAAGGGTGAGCGCAACAATAAGGCTTGCAAGCAGGGAATAGGTAATGGTCAGCGCCATATCCATAAATATCTGTCTGGTTATGCCCTCAACAAATACAATCGGGAAGAATACGCAGATAGTGGTGAGGGTTGATGAGGCGATAGCGCCCGATACCTGCTTTGCACCGTTTAAAGCCGCTTTAATCGGCGGAACGCCAAGGCTTCTCAGTCGGTAGATATTTTCAATAACAACAACCGAGTTGTCAACAAGCATACCTACGCCAATAGCAAGACCCGACAGGGAAATCATATTGAGAGTAACTCCGCTGAAATACATCAGTACCAGTGCAAAAATTACACTTATAGGTATTGAGAGAGCAACTATAAAGGTTGGTTTTATATCCTTTAAAAACAGGAACAGAATCAAAATAGCAAGTATTGCACCAAAAAGGAGATTCTGGAGGACGCTGTTTATAATAATATCTATGTAATCGCCCTGGTCCATCAGAGTGGTAAAGTGAAGTCCTTCATTTTCCTTTGAAAGGGAGTCGAGCTTTTTGGCGATATTTTGAGAAACCGTGGCAGTAGCGGCGTCACTCTGCTTTGTAAAGCTGAATACTACACCTGAGTTTCCGTTTATTTTAGCAAATACTTTGTCGGAATCATCTGCAACAAACACATCTGCAACATCACCCAAGTTTACTATTCCGATTCCGTCAATTCCCGTGTCAAAGAGGGGGAGCGACTGCATTTCCTTATCGCCCTCAATTTTATCGCCCACACGCACAAGGTACTTGGTGTTTTCATCATCGCATACATATCCTGCCGGCATAGAAAAATTCTGTGCGGTAAGTATGTTTGAAACATTACTTATAGTAACGGTTTTTGTCATATCAGCGGCTTTTTTAGCCTTGTCCTTTTGGGTGGAAAGCTCATCGCTCGCTGTTTTTAATTCTTCCTGAGCAGAATTAAGCTGGGCTAAGGCACTTGTAACCTCGCTTTGCTTTGTGTTAAGAGCAGAAAGTCCGCCCGAGAGCTGATACCCTGCAATAGACTGCTGTTTTTCAATCTCAGCAAGAGCCTGATTTACAGTAACCGTGTTTTCGTCAAGACCGCTGATTGCCGCAGAAATCTGAGCAATGCCGCTGTCAATCTGAGCAATCTGACCCGCAATTTCCGCAATGGTGTCGTCAAGGGTTTCCTCGGTGGTGTCAAGTCCCTTTAATGCCTCAACAGTCTGGGTAATAGCCTTGTCAACATTAATAAGCGCAGTTTTGGCGTTGTTCAGTCTTTCCTCAAGCTCCTCCTTCGGAAATCCGTATTTAACAAGCTGTTCGTCAATCTTTGCAAGCGTTTCTCTGACTTGAGCAAGCTCCTCATCGGTGAGGTCAGGATTTGCAAGCTTTTCAAGTGCGTCCTTGTAGCTGTTGTAGATTTTTTCAAATTCCTCTACCTGCTTAGAAAGCTCTTGCTTTTCGTCCTTTAAATCGTCAAGCTTTTCCTTTATCTGCACAAGCGTCTGATAAGCGATAGAGAGGGTTTGCTTTGTAGAGGTGAGGGATTGCTGTTGGTCGAGAAGCTGCATTTTTGCACTCAGAATTTCGGTATAGCCGCTCTGAGCCTGCCCCTGAGCCTCGCTCAGCTGCTTTGCCACTGCCTCCTGCTGCTCGTTCAGTTCATCAATAGACTTCTCAATGGTATCGCTGCCTTCCTCAGCCTTGTCAATGTTCTGCTGCAATTCTTTTTTTGCATCGCTTATTTTATCCTCGGCCTCGCCGAATTTTTCGTTGAGCGCATCTTCAATTTTTTGGTTGAGTGCGTCAATTTTAGTCTGAGAAACAATGACGTTTTCCTTTTCGGTGACTATGCCCTTGGTATTTACCGAGGCAACGCCGTCAATGCCTTCAAGCTGATTTTTAAGCTCATTATTAACGTAATCGGAAATTTGAACGGTATCATATCCCTCATAATCAACTGCAACCATAGCTACAGGCATCATAGTGGGGTTTATTTTCAGAAGATACGGACTGCCCACACCGTCAGGCCAAAGGTCTTTGATTGTGTCAAGACTGCTTCGCATATCAATGGTGGCGGTATCCATATTTGTACCGTCCGCAAACTCAAGCGTAACCATAGAGTAGTTGTCGGACGAGGTTGAGGTGATGGCCTTAACGCCGTCAATCGTTGAAATAGATTGCTCAAGCGGCTTTGTAACAACTGTTTCTACGGTTTCCGGAGTTTGCCCCGGATAGGTTGTAATGATAATTGCATACGGCATATCCATATTAGGAAGTAAGTCGGGCGTCATTTTGAGTACTGAAACAATACCCAGAACAATTACAACTACAACCGCAACAAAAATTGTCATTGGCTTTTTTACACTTAGTTTTGGTAGCATATCATACCTCTTTTTAATAAATTTTTGTAATTCAAAGCAAAGCACCTGTGCGGTTGTCAGACTACAGCGCCCTGTTTTATAATTTCAATTTTTCTTACCATACTGCATCGAACCGTTTCGTAATCCTGCCCTGCAACAAATAAATTGAAAACAGAGTTTTTCAGTATCTGCGAAAGAATTTCAATAAGGCTTTTAATGCTGTAGTCGTCCTTGAATTTTAAGTTTTTTCTGTCAACAATAAGATAAATTTCGTTGATTGTAGGCACAAGGTTAAAACGGTTTTTCATATATTCGCTCACAAGGTCATCGTTTGCCCTGAAGCTTTCAACAAGGTTTTCCATAATTTTTCTTGTCTGCTTTTGATCTCTGTAGCTGCTTATATGGTCGAACATTTTGATGTACATTGCAAATAAATCGCCGTCTGCAAGCCTGAGAATTTCTTTTGCCTGATTACAGGACTTATCAAAAAAGGTCTTTGCAATTATTTCTATCAAATCGACCTTATCGTCAAAGTATTGATAAAAACTGCCTCTGGAAATCTGCGCCTCTTTGATAATGTGGTTTATGGAAACCTTTTCGCTTGGTCTTTCCATAAATTCCTTTACAACAGCGTCAATTATCCTCTGCCTTTTGTCATAGGGAAGATTGTAAAATGTTGATTTAATCATATTATTACCTCCGTTTGTGACAGGTTATCATAATTTCATAATTTTAACATTAATAAATACTTTAGTCAATGAGGGTAACAAAAATGTTATGTTATTTTTGAATATAAGCTTTACTTAACAATGTCGGCGCAGCTTCCACCGGTAAACTCAACAAGAGTCTTTGGGTCAAGGTCTATCTGATAGCCGATTTTGCCTGCACTGACTATAATGTTAGGATTGTCAAGACAGCTTTCGTGAAAAATGGTTTTATACTGCTTTTTCATTCCGATAGGGGAGCAGCCGCCGCGGATATAACCCGTAACCTTCATAATATCCTTAACGTGAATCATTTCAACCGACTTTTCACCCACGGCTTTTGCAGCTTTTTTAAGGTTAAGCTCTTCGGCTACAGGTACAACAAATACAAAGTATCCGCCGCCTGCGCCCTTGGTGACAAGAGTTTTAAACACACATTCGGGGTTTTGTCCCAGAAGTTTTGCAACGCTCACTCCGTCAACGGCGTCATTGCCGTGTGGGTACTCGTGCGGGGTATATTCTATTTTTGCTTTTTCAAGAATACGCATTACATTTGTTTTAAATTCTGACATATTTCCTCCGATTTTGTATTAAAATGACCGGTTTGACAGCAAACCCAAAAAATCTCCACGAGATTCTAAAAGAATTTTGTGGAGATAATCTTTGTTAGTTTAAAGCCTTACAGGAATATTTTTTTCAGTAAGGTATTTTTTTAGTGTTGGAATCGGAA
>OGOU01000142.1_pt1 | contig 70833 bp, 72 predicted proteins | sample 1552721 | NCBI WGS metagenome assembly OGOU01 (sample SAMEA2580176, study PRJEB22360) | human gut metagenome | biome: human gut; feature: human-associated habitat; material: faeces | place: Denmark | collected 2008/2010
CTGACAGCCCTGCCGTTAACATTTATTATTAAACAAGCTCTAAGATAATGCCAGACAGACTATCTCCCGGGACCATATTGTCCGGGGGCTCGTACGGTGGTTATACCATCCAGCGGGTCCTCGGACGCGGTGGTTTTGGTGTCACATACAGCGCTTCTTCCCAGATTGGGCTGCAATTTGCCATAAAGGAGTTCTTCCCCAAGAATACCTGCGAGCGAGACACCGATTCGAACAACATCATAGTCACAGACTATTCGCAAATTGAACTTATTGCCAAACTTCGCCGGCGTTTTATCGACGAAGCCAATAATATTGCCGGCTGTGACCACGAAAACATTGTCAACGTTGTAGAGACATTCGAGGAGAACGGCACTGCATACATGGTTATGCACCATGTCGAAGGCGTCACGCTGCAGAACGTTATCAAAAACAACGGTCCCATGGACGAACCCACCGCCCGCGAAATCATCATCAAGGTGGCACAAGCTCTCAAGTACCTGCACGACAATAACATCACGCACCTCGACATCAAGCCCGACAACATTATTCTGCGGCCTGACGGCGAGCCGGTTATCATCGACTTCGGACTGTCCCGCAGTTACCGCGACAATCAGGGCGAAAACACTGTCATCACGGCTGTCTCCAAAGGCTATACGGCAAAAGAACAATACTCTAAGCAGACACGCTTCCGCCCTGAAAGCGACGTATACTCGCTGGCCGCAACTTACTACTATATGCTCACGGGACAACGACCTGGCGAGCCAGTCGATATGCAGGACTACGGCAAAAAGCTTCCCTCTGAAATATCCAAAGACAGTCGTAATGCCATTCGCTGGGGCATGGAATTTCATCCGTCGAAACGTACGCCAAACATGAGTTCGTTCATCGACCATCTTAACGGTAAAGGCAAAGTCCCCCCCCGGAAGACAGTAACGCCTCCTCCCCCTCCCCCTGAAAAAGAAAAACCATCGTTCCGTTGGTATAACTTCTGGCTTTATCTGGTTATCGTAGTCTGTATTTTCAATTACTTTTTATACGTCGGCGGCAACAGATACGATTATACCTCGGACGCCCTATTCTACATGCCCTGGGACGATTTTGTCATCGGGCTTGCCACATCTTCCGGTCTGGCTGTAATAGGCCTGCTCATACCTCGCCGAGGCTTCAAAATCACTTTCACGCTGCTTTCGATAATAGCCACCTCTATTTTCCTAATCAATTTCCACGCTTCATGAGCATCTGACATTTGATTCGAGCATGGCAAACATCTACGACATACGCCGATACGGCAAACTGGTTTTTCTGGCTATTGCTGCGACAGTTGCCGTGCTATTTCTTTATGTCTCGAACGATCTTGTCAAAGACCTTGCCGCACAGGAGCGACAGCGCATGGAACTTTGGGCCGATGCCACCAAGGAAATCATCAGTCAGTTTGACAGCGAAAACTCCGCCACCGAATCCGGCGATGACGTCCCCGTGGTTACCGCCGGCAACATAGATTTCTTGCTCAAAATCATCAACGGCAACACCACCATACCCGTGCTGCTTACAGACGATAGCGGTAACATCCTCAACTACCGCAATTTCGACATGCCCGAGCCGGTCGACTCGCTAAACCCGCTCAATCTCTCCGAGCACAACCGCAACTTTCTCGAAGACCGTCTCGAAGCCCTGTCACACTCGTCTAACGTAATACACATCACTATTGCCCCCGACATGCAGCAACATCTCTATTACGAAGATTCAACGCTGCTGAAAAGGCTCAGCTACTATCCATACATCCAGCTTCTGGTGATGATTATCTTCCTGGTTGTAGTCTACTTTGCCGTGCTGTCAACAAAAAAGGCCGAGCAGAACAAAGTCTGGGTAGGCCTGTCAAAAGAAACCGCACACCAGCTGGGAACACCCATCTCGTCGCTTATGGCCTGGATGGAACTTCTGCCCGAAATGGGCGTCGACCCCGATACCATACATGAGATGTCGAAAGACGTCAACCGACTCTCGACCATTGCTTCGCGCTTCTCAAAGATTGGTTCAAAACCGCAGATGGAGCACATCAACCTCGTCGACATAGTCACCCACGCAACCGGATATATGGCAACGCGCATTTCGGGACGCATTACGCTGTCGACCGACATAAAATACGCCTCGCTCCCCGTCAATGCCAGCCCGCCACTTTTCGAATGGGTCATGGAAAATCTCATCAAAAATGCCGTTGACGCCATGTCCGGCAATGGGCACATTGAGGTTACCGTGGGCCAGTTCTCTGACCGCAAGGCATATATCGACGTCACCGACACCGGCAAAGGCATCCCCCGCAAAAACTTCAAGACGGTGTTCAACCCCGGATTCACCTCGAAAAAAAGAGGCTGGGGTCTAGGGCTGACTCTTGCCAAACGCATAGTCGAGCAATATCATGGCGGCCACATCTTTGTCCGCTCGTCAATTATAGGCGAAGGAACGACATTCCGCATCGAAGTCCCTCTGCTGCCGACCGACGATATAGTCTGACACTCGGCACAAGTTTCTGAACACCATCATAAGACATGATTCGGCAAAGGCCATTTTAGCCTCCTACTCTTTCGCAAACAAACAATCAACCCAATCCAAGCAAGATGAATATAACCCCAAAACTTATTCTGGCAAGCCTGTTCACATGCGCGGCCATACAGGCATTCGCCTGGGGCCAAAAAGGCCACGACGTCGTAGCCTACATTGCCGAACAGCACCTCACGCCTACGGCAAAAGCCGCCGTTACAAAAGCACTCGACGGCAAAAGTCCCGTATATTGGGCCAACTGGCTGGACAACGCCTCGCACACACCCGAGTACGCCTACACCAAAACATGGCACTATAAAAACGTCAATGCCGGCGTGCCTTACGAGCAGATGTCGTCCCTGCCGTCGGGCGACGCTGTCACCGCCATCAAGCGCATGAGCAACGAACTGCACTCACATGTCACAGATATAGACTCGGTTCTCGACCTCAAGATTCTTATACACGTTGTCGGCGACCTGCATCAGCCCATGCATCTTGGACACGCCACAGACCTCGGTGGCAATACTGTGAAAGTCAAATTTTTCGGTCGCGAGACCAAGCTGCATACCATCTGGGACACAAATCTGCCCGAAGCAGCCCACAAGTGGAGCTATACCGAATGGCAGCAACAGCTCGACCGCCTCAGTCCCGAGCAGAACGAGGCCATCATAGCCGGCAACATCGATGACTGGGCCAAAGAATCGGTATCTATCGCCGCCGACATCTATCAGAGTACTCCCGACGGCAAAAATGTCTCGTACAACGAAATCGCAGCCGCAGCGCCTATTATAGAACAACAACTGCTTAAAGGCGGTCTGAGGCTTGCGCACCTTCTCAACATAATTTACGACCCTGAATACGAAGCCGCTTATCCAATCTCGCCCGTAACAGACTGACAAGCGCCAGTCCTTCATACCCTCTGAAGCATGCGCCGCACCCACGCGGCGCATGCTCATCAAATTATATTCGGCACCGACGATTTTTCCATCCGCGTCCAAATATGATTTTAGAGGATGCTGAAAAATACAGCATACTGTCGTTTCTGTAAAAAACTTATGGACAATAAAAAAATAATCTATATAAAACGATACGAATCGCCATGCGGAGAATTGATGCTCGGCTCGTTTGGCGACAAAATATGTCTGTGCGACTGGCAAGTGGAAACACATCGCGACCATGTAAACCGGCGTCTAAAAAAATTTCTGAATGTCGAATTTGAGGAGGGAAGCACAACCATAATCGAAAAGGCCACGTCGCAACTCGATGAGTTTTTTGCCGCGAAGCGCAAAGACTTTGATATTCCGTTGTTGTTTGTCGGTACAGACTTTCAGAAAACAGTATGGGACGAATTACTGAAAATTCCTTATGGCCAGACAATTTCGTACGGAGAGATGGCGCGAAGAATCGGAATGCCTCGAGCTGTGCGTGCCGTAGCAAATGCCAACGGTGCAAATTCAATATCAATTTTTGCCCCCTGCCATCGCGTCATAGGCAGCGACAGGTCGCTGACTGGTTATGGAGGAGGACTGAAAGTAAAGCAGGCTCTGTTGAATCTGGAAGGCGCTACCGGTTTTAGCAGACCTTAGGCAAGTCAGGCGGTTAGTTGCCGTAACCACATTGTAGCATTTCAAGTGCATGGGCGGTTTATCTTGTTACAAAATTGGCCTTGCGCCAGGTACAGCTTTGCCGTTTGCCCGTTTGTGCGTTTGCTGATTATTATTTTTATCGAACTATTGAAAAATAGTAACTTTGTAAAAATTTGAATATGGCTTACGTTGGTAATTTCACGATTGAGTCGGAAGACTATGTTTCAAGCCATCATAAAGTTACATATACAAGTACTTGGAACTGACATCGCGTTTTTTTGACGTATCCGGATTGTTGAAAAACCGGGGAGCCTATATCGGACAACGTGTACTTTTGATGTCATAACTCTATAAGTGATTTCATGGATATTCTCAGGAAGGAACTAAATGCCATTTATGCAAGTCAGAAACTTGATGACGAACAGCTTGACAGTTCGGTTGTGCAACGCGCCATTGAGCGTGTCAAGGGCTATACTGCTGTCAACAACGGTTGCTGCGTGATTACTGACTGTTCGGCTGACCGTTGTTATATTATAGGGGGCGGTTTTTGTCGTCTAATGGGCTTGACCGATGCCGAAGGCATGTGCGAGACGGTTAATTCCAGTGATGAGGACGCAATCTATTCGCGACTTCACCCTGAAGATTTGGTAGACAAGCGAATGCTTGAGTATGAATATTTCAAGCAGATGGTCAACGGGCTCCCCGCACAGATGACACAGTGCAAGGCCGCATGCACAATCCGTATCCGAGACCGTCAAGGCAACTATATCTATGTCGACAACACCACGCAGGTTATGGAAACTTCGCCGCAAGGGAAAATGTGGCTGATATTATGCTGTTACGACCTGTCATCGATGCCGCGAGACGGCTATGGTATTGCTGCCCGCATAATCAACAATACGACCGGCGAAACCTTCTCGCTCGCGGCCGATGAACGTCGCACCCACATCCTTTCGCCCCGCGAGAAAGAGATTCTGCTGCTTATACGCGAGGGCAAACTTAGCAAGCAGATAGCCGATGTCTTAGGCATAAGCATACACACTGTCAACCGTCATCGCCAGAATATTATCGAAAAACTTAGCGTAGGAAGCACCGTAGAGGCTATCATGGCGGCTTCTGTCATGAAACTGATATGATATAACCTCTATGGTTATAAATCAGTATTGCACTTACCTTGGGCAGAATGTACCTTTGCAGGAGAATCAACAATCTTCATGCAATGAGAAAAATCTGTCTTATACTTTTGCTGTCTCTGACGGCCACACAAATTGAGGTCCGAGGCAAAGAAACTCCAAGTTTTGATTGGGGTAATGCCAATGTTTACTTTGTAATCACCGACCGTTTTGCCAACGGCGATACCGCTAACGATATCAATTACAACCGCAAGGTTGACTATGGCTCGGAGCAGCTAAATGCCGCCACATTCCACGGAGGCGACTTCAAGGGGATGCTCTGCAAGGCCCGCGAAGGGTATTTCAAGAATTTAGGCATCGACGTGGTGTGGATGACCGATGTTTACGAACAGATACACGGATGGATGTCCGGAAGCGGTTCGGTCAACGATTTTCCACACTATGGCTACCACGGATATTATCCATTGGACTACACTCAGATTGACAAGAATTATGGCACGGTTGCCGAATTTCGCGAGCTTGTCGACGAACTGCATAATCAGGGTATCCGCGTGATGCTCGGTGCCAATCTCAACGACCCGGGTTATCCCACCCTTCTTGACGCCGTGCAACAAGGCTTTGCCGATGTCAGCGTGACCGAAGCCGAGGCAGCCGAACACATACGTGACTGGAGTTTCGACAAATTTTTCGAAGGCCGCGCAGGATGGAACGGATGGTACGACTGCAGCTGGATACGCATGCCGGGCGAAGGGTGGAATGAAGATGATCCCTTAGAAGCGACTCTTTTCGGAATGCCCGATTTCAGAGACGAGAGTAACGAGACAGTAAAGATTCCACCTTTTCTGAAACGCAAGTGGAAAAAGGAGGGCAACGCCAACGATGCCTGGGTCAACCCTTCGGCACGCAAGTTGCGCAAAGACCATCCCTGGTGTCCGGCCCGTTATGTTATTGAATGGATATCTTCATGGGTAGAGGAATTCGGCATCGACGGCTTCCGCTGCGACATTGTTGAGAATGTACATCTGAACCGGTGGAAAGAACTGAACCAAGCCTGCAACGAAGCGCTGAACCGATGGCGTGCCGCCCATCCCGAAAGCCCGGCTTCGCATTGGACCGACAAATTTTACATGACCGGTGACTTTGATATGGCCGGCATAGACTACAAACCCGAATATGCCAATGCCGGATTCTCAAGCATGGTCAATTTCTACCTTCCCAAGCACGGCGACCTCGACGGCATTGTCTACACCTGGCAGGCATATGCCGACAGTGTGCAGGCGCATCACGACTGGCATCCGTTCAGTTATCTCAACAATTCGTACCATCGCGATGCAGACATGGACAATATGATTGATTGCGCAACCACCCTTATACTGTCTCCGGGAGTATCACAGGTATTTTACGGCGACGAGACAGGCCGCAAGCTCAGTGATGCCCGTTTCAATGTCGACAGTGACCAGGCATTCCGATCCGATATGAACTGGCAAACAGCCGACACGCTTCTGACTAAACATTTCGGACGTCTCGGCATGATACGCAACTTGCATCCCGCCATAGGCAAAGGACGGCAGACCACAATCGATACCCACACCTGCTACCGCGAATACAAGGGCGACAGCCTGATAATCCGCGTACGTCCCAACGCTTCCCGGTCAATCCGAGTCGCACCTTATTTTGCCGACGGTAGCCGCGTCAGAGACCTCTATACCGACCTCGAAGCAACCGTTACAAAAGGTTGTGTCCACTTCCCGCGCTATTCAAACAACATATCAGTCATTGTACTCTCCGACAGGCAATAATTCACGTACCTGACGAACTTTATAATACACGACGCGGCAGCCTAAGAAGCAACGCTACTGTGACCTTAAATCACATTATCCTCAACTCTTTGTCCTCTATCCGCTCAAGGACATAGCTTCATTTCTCAACATCACGCCCACGCATCTGAGCCGAATCCGCAAAAAAATCGGAGAATCTGAGTAAAAATTCATTGCGCCTCAACATTTGTTGAGAGCTGAACCATTTTTTTAACTAACTTTGCCAAAATAATAATTGGCAAATGAAGAAACTGATATTAATCATCACAATCGCCCTATTGTGCGTAGCATCAAAAGCGCAAAGCATTGATGAGAGGCTCGGCGCTGCAATGAACTCATCCGATTTTTTCGGCTTATACGACATATATTCCAACGCGCCAAAGGATTCAATAGATCCTTTCCTGGAAGTCTTCTCGCGGTGTCTGATTGGCAACCGATTCAACCGGCCTGACATTTCCATTCCGGCTTTTGATGAACTGCTTAATAATCAGTCAGATAATCTTGACATGAATTTGCTGCTCCAAAGTTCAGTCATGTACTCGATGGATTTGAGCCGCGTGGGAAAGAACGAAGACGCGCACAATGTCTTATCGTCAGTTCTTGGTGCGGTAAGCCAATCGGTAGACCCATCAAGCCTTTCGCCCTATTACAGTATGATGGCGCAGTACAAAGCATTGACAAAGTACGTTCCTTACAGGATCAGCATTGACGGAGACAGGGGCATTGTGCCTTTTGATACCGTTCCGGCAGGAAAGCCGGAGAGCCGCCAGTATCTGCTGCGCTTACGCGACGCAAGTATAAATGGCAGTGAGTCTAAAATCACCTTTGACACCGGCGCAGGGGTAAATGTCATCACAGATTCATTAGCCCGGAAATACGGTTTGGAATTTCTTGATGCCGACGCGGCGACTATGGGCGTAGCTCTATCAACAGGGCGCTATGCAATCGCCCGGGAATTGAAGCTGGGAAATATCACCGTCAACAACATTCCTTTCTATGTCATCGACATACGTAGCCACCACGAAGAAGCCGACAAATACATCAATGTATTTGAATGTGTGGTGGGCAGCGAGCTGATGCTTCAGCTCAAGGACTTGACGCTCGATTTTCAGGCTATGGAAATTTCCATACCAAAAATTGCTCCGGCTCCTGCCGATGTGCGACCTGACATGTGCTTCTCTTCAGAGATGAACTTGCTGACATTAGCAGAGATAAATCAGCAGCCAACGCTGATAATACTCGACAGCGGAGATGCCGGTTTCGGACGTCTCAACAAAGATTTCTTCGAAGCCAACAAGGAATATCTCACCACTCATTGCAAGAGCGACACTGTGAGACAAGCCGGTGTCGGCGGAGTATGGTCGGTACTGTGCTATAAAATGCCAGATGTACGCCTTAGCCTGGGCGGCAATACCGTTATCATCCCCGAAATTCCCGTCCAGACCGAGCAGCATGGCAACTATCTTGAGGAAAACAACTTGGGGCTGAAAAGCATGATGCTGTTCCGAAAAATCCGCTTTAATCTCGTTGACATGGTCTTCTCTACCGAACTTTAGCCTTAACTTTATTCCCCGGTAAGAAAGTACAACGCAGTGACGAAGTCGGAGAACATTTCCAACAGCGCTTTCCAATAGCGCAAAGCCTTGATAAAGAAAATGGTTGGATAGACCATTATGAAAACATATCCGCACAGCAGGAATCAGAAGCGTCCCGGACTGTGCGGATATGTATTTTTTTCGTAGCGGTTAGGTACTGTATCAGCCCACCAATTCACCTATCCAATGGCGTGCCACATTCCTTTTCACGATTTTTCCGCTCCGGTCAATGAGGCACCATACTCCACCCTGCTTCACCAGGGCTGTATCGCCGTTGAACTCACAGACAATCTGATAGACAGGCTGTATTACAATTCGCCCTGTATTATCTACAAATCCGGATTTGTTGGTGACGGGATTTTCATAAACATGCAGGTCGTCAACGTCACCGTAGGTAGATCCCTTTTTCTGCAAATGACCTTTTGAATTGCCCTTGCTGTCGAAGTAATATTCCATCTCGTTGGTGTACATGACTATGGTGCCCTTGCTGCCTATCCCAGCATTCTGATATTTGAAGGGAATGACCACGTTGCCTTTTGAGTCGACCGCACCCCAAAGATCATTCTTGCTTGCAATGCCCACTCCGTCTACTGCATACATGGGCAGGGGATCGCTGTCGTCGTCGCCCCAGTATTCGTTGTAGTCATATCTGAACGGTACCAAGACATTACCCTTATAGTCGATAAATCCAGTTTTCTCATCCTTTAAAACGGCTACCCATCCGTTTTTCGGTTTTCCGATGCAATCATAAATAAAATCGCAAAGCTGCTTTCCGTCCTTTGAAATCAAACCGAATCTATCCCCTTTTGAGGCCACTATTACTCCATCGGCAGCATTGTCGAAGCCTACACCCCGAGTAAAGGGAATCACCGTTTCACCCTTGTCATTGATCACAGAGCAGCTTTCGTAGTCGTTGAGTTTCTGACACGTGAGGAGACCATCGCCAATAGGCATCGTAAGCATGCCGGGAAATTTCTTTACTACGCTCCCGTTCAGCTTCGTCCATGTGGTTCCGGAGTCGTCGTCGGTGATTATGATGGTGTCGGTCGCTGTTATCATTACAGTGGGCGCCTGGGAAAATTTGCGAATAAGTTTCCCCTTGCTGTCCAAAATGCCATAAGTGAGATTCACAAATGTATTATCTTTGGAATAAGCAACATTATAGAGTCCGTCGCATAACGTGGAGATGTAAAAAGGTGTTGGTGTTGACGCTTTTTTATTAGCCGCAGCTGATGTGCGGGCTTTGGATCCTTTGTGCACCGGTTGGGCCGCATCAATGGTTCCCTCTGTGAGACAGAGGCAGCAAATTGCTATTATCAGACTTTTAATATTCACGGTAAAAGCAGTTCTAATTAATAAAGTGTAGTTTGTCTTTAGCGGTCCCGGAGGACTCGCCCACAAAGGTAAGGAAATTTATTTATAAGTTTGACACAAAAGGAAATTAACTCCACACGCGAGTTCGGGATAAGAGACTCCCGAACTGCGTTATTAGCAAAATCAAAATAAAAAAATGAGCCAAAATTTTGGCATCTCAATAAAAATGTCTACCTTTGCACCTGCAAACCCAAAGAACACCAAGGAAAGATGCCGGAGTGGTCGATCGGGGCGGTCTCGAAAACCGTTGTGCCCTTACGGGCACCCAGGGTTCGAATCCCTGTCTTTCCGCAACCTGCGGACCATAAAATAGTCCGCAAAACCTTAAAACCTCAGACTGTCAGACAGTTCTGAGGTTTTTTCATGCCCTTCCGGCACTGTCTCTTGACAGCCATTTGCCATTGAATTGCACGACTTATACCCCGGAAAAGTTACTAAACAGTTACCAAGTTTTGAAAATCCATTTTGGTAACTAATCGGTAACTTTTATGACTATAACTGATTGATAATAAGTTAAGTATATTGCCATATACTTGCCAAAACCTTGCCATTTCAGGCTAATTTATGGTTACTGGGTAACTCATTCTTGCCATTAGGTAGCCAGTTAGTAACTTTTATGAATGTATATACTTGATATATAGCTAAATAAATAAGCCTGACATGACAATACCTTGCCAATATTCACAGGTGGATGCTCTTGGATACTTGCCATTGGTCACTCTTTGGTAACTCTTATGGGCTGAATACGTTGTTAGTCAGTTCGTTTCCTTTAGATATAATCAAATTTTTCGATTGGCAAACTTTTGGCAAGCGATGGCAGGAATCTGTCAAATCTCAATGTTTAACAACGGCGTTTTACTTGCAAACCACAGAATCCACGAGTTGAACGTCTAAAAACAAAATGACAGATGAAACAACCAAGAAACACGCTGTCCATTCTCTATTATCTAAAGAGAGGACACCTGAACAGAAACGGAGAATGTCCGGTCATGTGCCGCATTTCCGTCAGAGGCGAAAAGGAGACCTTTTCATCTCACGTCTACACCAGTCCTGACAACTGGGACGTCAAAAGTGCCAGAGTGATTGGCCGAACAGCAAAGGTTATTGAACAGAACAAGATTCTGACAGACCTTCAGGTCACGCTCACCCGCCACTACTATGACATCGAACAGCGTAACGGCTACGTTACTGCGGAGATGATTAAGAATGCCTATATGGGCATCACTGCCAAGGCTGAATCATTGCTCCCTATATATAAGGAGTTTCTCGAAGAGACCGAAGCACTCATCGGAATCCAGAAAAGCAAGAAGACATACGAAAAGTATGAGCGTTGCTACCGCCGTGTAGTGGAGTTCCTGAGAGATAAATATCATGTCTCAGACATCGCTTTCCGCGATTTGAAGCCTATGTTCCTCGTTGATTTCGAGGTATGGCTCGCCACGAAGAAGAACTGCTCCACCAACACAATCTATAAGTTTCTCCAGCTTCTGAGAATGCCGGTTCTCAAAGCCAAGAGAATGGGTATCGTCTTCAAAGACCCTTATGAGGGTTACAAGATGAAGAAAGTGTCGGTTGACCGTGGCTATCTCACTGAGGAGGAGGTTATCGCCATCGCGACACATGAGATAACTATCCCTCGACTGGAGCAGGTGCGCGACATATTCATCTTCTGCTGCTACACCGGACTTGCCTACTCAGACGTGGCTGCGTTGCGTCAGGGCAACATCCAAAAGATGTTTGACGGAAGACTATGGATCGTCACGCATCGTCAGAAGACCAAAACGAATGTCAACGTGCCCCTTCTCCCAATGGCAAAGAAAATACTGGAGAAATACAACTGGGAGGAGGCTGACAAGGACGCTCCCATCCTGCCGGTGGTGTCAAACCAGAAAAGCAACGCCTATCTAAAGGAGATTGGCGACATATGCGGAGTCGAGAAACACCTGACATTCCATCTGGCGCGCCACACCTTCGCCACTACCATGACACTCGGTAAGGGTGTTCCCATCGAGTCAGTCAGCAAGATGCTCGGACACACGAATATTTCAACGACGCAAATCTACGCACGTATCACCAATGATAAAATCAGCAAGGACATGGACGAGTTGTCACGCAACCTCGGTGCCTTGGATTTCTGAGAATTTCCTCGCATAACGCCACGTAACAAGTGCCGTTCGGGGAGACTCGGACGGCACTTGCTGTATCCGAAGGTGTTTACAAGTCTTAAATTCTTTTGATGTTATCCCAGTCAAAAGTTAACTAAATATAAAAGACAGGTAAATCGGTAGGAACGTTCCCGGGAACGTGTACGGATGGAGCGAGGAAACGGAGCTAACTTGCGGCATGTTTAACAAAACCACTATCCACGTTTGATTATGAATGAAATTTTACAATCCATTCTGACCGAGGTCAAGACACTCCGCGAAGAAGTTTTGTCCCTCAAAGGTCAACTTGAAATGAAGGTTGCCGAAGAGGAAGCCTTTGCCAGTGAAAAGGAGCGAATTGAAGCAGTCGGATTTATACCGAAAGCGGAAGCTGCCGCTTTTTTACTCATATCGACCCGGACAATATGTCGGTATAAGCATGATTTTAAGCTTGTGACCAAGCAGGCAGGACGAGAAATTCATTACAGTCTTCTCAGCCTTGTAATGGCAGTCCACAAATACAAACTTCCTTGGAGCGAAAAGGTATATGACCGCCTGCTCCACAGTCGCAAACTCCCTAAAATGCCGGTGACATGAATGAAGACAAGTTGATAGCACTTATCAAATCGCTTTATGCCGAAGTCAAGTCCATGCGCGAAGAGTTAAAGCAGGACATCAAGGCTGAATGTCGCAACATTGAGGAAAAACTCATTGGTCTCGGCATAATGGAGAGTGAAGATGAATATTGGTCAGAAAAAGACATAATGAGAAAATTCGGTGTATCCCGGACAAAAATATGGAATATGCGTAAATCCGGAATACTGCCGTTTGTCAAACTCGGCAAGGGTAAGAACGCCACCGTAAAATATCGGCCGGCTGACGTGAGAATTGCATTTGCCGATCATCTCCAACAATGTTGAATACACCTACACAACATACACTAAATCCACGTGTCGCGAAAGCGCACAATTCATTAACCCAAAACAATTCTATTTATGGCAAAAGACCTGAATCAAGAAGAAGTCCTCATCGCCCGTAACAACGAGACTGGCGAGGTAGGCGCAGTGACCGGACTCAAAGAGGACGGCACACCCAAGATGACCGATGTAAAATCGGCAAAACTCTCTGACCTTGTGAAATTTCAGAAGGGTCAGAATCCCATCGAGGCATTCCTGTCGAACTTTGTTCGTCAATGCCAGAACCCAACGACTTTCGGATTTTTCCGTGTCCCCGCTGACCGCTACGACACCGTCGGCACCGTAATCGGCGACTTCGCCAAAGACCCTGAGGCGAATGCAGAGATGCTCAAAAACAATAAGGTCGAGCTTCCGACGGCAGAACAGAAAGTCAAACAGCCTCAACAGGCCTCGATCCCTCCGGCACAGGCGGCTACCACTGACAATGCTCAGGCCCCCGAAAAGGAGGTGAAGCACTCCGCAATCGACGAGAGCAAAATCGACTGGGCGAGCCTCAAAGAAAAATGGGGCATCGACCGTGACGCTCTTGAAAAGAGCGGCGACCTGAAGGAGATGCTCTACAACCGCAAGTCGAAACTCGTCACCGTGACACCGACATTCGCCGGAGAGAAATTCCCCATCGACGCCCGCCTGTCATTCCGCACGGATCCCGACGGCAATGTGAAGGTCGTTCCCCACTTCATCCACCGCGAGCCCAAGCTCGACCAGAAGTTTGAGGGATATGAATTCTCTAAAGAAGAGAAGGATGTCCTCCGTGAGACCGGCAATCTCGGCAAGGTGGTAGAACTGACCGACAAGAACGGCAACAAAGTTCCTTCGTACGTCAGCATCGACCGTCTCACCAACGAAGTGGTATCCATCCCTGTCAAGGATGTGTTCATCCGCGACACCATCGGACAGACCAAACTGACCATCGCCGAGGTCATGCAGCTTAAAGAGGGCAAGGCTCTCCCGCCGAAGGATATTTCCGACAAGAACGGCAAGACCTACAATGTCGTTCTTCAGGTTTCGGCAGACCGAAAGGGGGTGGAATTTGTCCCCTCATCAGCCAGACGACAGGAGCAGACGGAGCAACATCAGCAATCCACCGGCCAGCAACAGACTTCATGGCTCACACGGGACGGTAAGATAAGACCCATCACCAAATGGGCAGGTGTCCCGATGACCCCTCAGCAGCAGGCAGACTATGTTGCCGGGAAGGTGGTGGAGATGACCAACATGATTGACAAGAAAGGTCAGCCCTGTACGGTATATCTCCAATTCAATCCCCAGAAGCAGCGTCCCACAACATCGCTCAACGATCCCCGTGTCAAGGTCGCCAACGAGTCAAAGACTCAAAAGGCGGTCAACAACGACGGTCTGACAAACGAGGCGACCAAGCACGTAGCAGAACCGCTCCAAAAATATCAGACCGAGCCAAAGAACGAGGCACAGCAGCAACAGCAGCGTAAGCCCAAGGGCCCGCGATTCTGAAAGTTTCGCAAGAGAACAATGCAAGATAACATCGGGAGGTACCGGCTTCCTCCCGGTGTTTTCAAAAACCACTACATCCACGTTTAATAACCCTTTAACAATTACAGACATGACTAATAAAACTCTTGTTACAATCGTAACGGACAACCGTCTTGTTGCAGACACTATCGCAACAGCGGTCGGAGCTACCTCCAAACATGACAACTACTATATCGGCAACGGATATGCCGTGACATGGACCAATGGTAGCATCATAGAGGCAACCTTCAAACCCGGCGAGAAATTCGTTCTTGCCTCCGCACAGGATATGCGCCAGATGTATGCGCACCATTTCCAGTTCAAGATGCGGAACTACGATGAAATCCTTGGTTGGGAAAAATCCAAAGAGGACGCTATCCAGCTCGAAGTCATCAAGGCTCTATGGAACAAAAGCCACACTGTGGTAAACGCAATGAGTCCATGCTTCGACGGGGAACTCGCGTTTCTCAATCTCTACTGGTATCTCCGTCAACCCGTCGATACCCTCCGTGCATGGCTCCCGCGACTTAGAAAAGCCGCCATCGTAAAGGCAGTGAATCACGGTGCCCAGAATCCAGAGAAATACGAGAACTGGCTCGGAGTGCAGCTCGTCAACCACTTCATCAGCACCGATAAAGAATACAACGGTGCTATTACGGATGTTGAAATTGACGATGCGGTCAGCGAAAAGATCAGCAAGGCGTGTGAAGTAAATGTCCGTGTTGTCAGCAATGACAATCTGCCTCTCTACTCCATGTTCACTCTTTGGATGGATTCCTGCACTGAACTTGGCTTCGAGTTTGAGAAGACCTACTCTCTCGCCTACAATCTGTATGCAAAGAGCCTCATCTCCTTCCCATCGTTATACCAGAATGGTGTGCCGGAGTCGGTTATCCGCGAAATGGAAACCAACATGAGAGTTCTGGAACACAACGGCGCATACGGTGAACTCGCCAAGACCGTGAAGTCAATCAGCCGCCGCAACATCTTCCGTCATGGAGAGACCGCATACAACGGACATGGCATCGTCACTACCGGACTTCACCCCATCGGGCTGAGTCGCGATGAAGAGATGCTCTATAATCTCATCGTCAAGCGTATCATTGAGGCATTCAAGCCTCAGCCGGGCGAGAACCGCAGTAAGAAGAAGTATCGCAAATTCCGCAAGGCAAAATCTGTAAAAAAAGCACAGACAGCCTGACGATACGGTTAAGATAGCTGAAAATGAGCTAATTTATAAACATAATCCTCCCGAATGTCCCAAAGATTTTGTATCTTTGCACTTGATTCAACGTCATAATGTTTTTGTTTCATTTTTGACGTGGATTTAGTGGTTGGGCATCGGGCGGGAACCCGGTGCCCTTTTTATATAATCTATTGTCCTACACCATATAAGATTATATTACAGCACCGGCAAAACCACTAAATTCCCCAAGTAATGAAACAATTCAAGCCAATGGAGCCGGACGAAATGCGCGTCTATCTCCAAGGTCATCTTCGTGACCATAAATTCCCGGAGTATTATAATTCCGATTTTATAGAGACCCGTACAAACGAGGCTTATGAGGCATTCACTAAATATCGTCTCGAAGGCCGGAGTGTTGATGTCGCTCAGGAACTTGCCATGCGTGTTCTTCTCAACGGCTACTATGTATCTCGCTGGGATGTAATCTACAATCTCCTTGAAGAACTGTTTCACAATGATCTTCCCGAAGAGGGAGATAAATTGAAATGGGCAGAAATGTTTCTGAGTCTGCGCTTTATCAACAAAATCCTCGATAAGTATGAGGTTAACGGCGACTTCCTCAGCAGAGAAGATTATCCGAAGCTCCAGAACGAGTTAGCGGGTACCATTGCGGACATTTTAGAACAATACCGCAATGAGTTACAATAGGCTTCAAACGATGCGCGACAACATCGAGGCTATCAGGCTTGTCCTGAGCCTCGGTGTTGCCGGACGCACAGCGCAGACTCCTGAAGAGCGGGAGGTGCTGCGCAAGTATGCCGGATTCGGCGGGTTGAAGTGTATTCTCAATGATGCCAACGAGTTGGCGGATGCCGCCAAGTGGAGCAAGTCTGATATTGAGCTGTTTGCGCCTACGGTTGAGTTGCGTCGCCTTATCCATGACTATTCGCGTGATGACAAGGAGTTTAACCGCTATATGGAGTCGCTTAAAGCGTCAACCCTTACGGCTTTTTATACCGACAACCGTATTGTGGATGCAATATCCGACGCGCTGAAATTTCAGGGTATCGAAGTGAAAAAATTTCTGGAGCCGTCGGCGGGTCAGGGTGCTTTCATTGACTCTTTCCTGCACAATGACAGATTCCCCGGTGCCGAGGTATTGGCATACGAAAAGGATTTGCTGACGGGTAAAATCTTGTCGGCATTGCATCCGTCTATTCTTACCCGTATAGAGGGGTTCGAGAAGATAGAGCGCGACTTCAACGGATACTTCGATGTCGCTGCCTCAAATGTTCCTTTCGGAGACTTTGCTGTGGCAGACCCGGCTTATGCCGTGAGCAAAGAGATTGGCTACCGTCAGGCTTCCAAGTCATTGCACAACTATTTCTTTCTCAAAGGTCTTGACCAAGTGAGAGAAGGCGGTCTGATTGCCTTTATCACGTCGCAGGGTGTGATGAATGCCGCTTCGCCATTTATAAGAATGGAGCTTGTGAAAAAGGCTGACCTTGTAGCGGCTCTCCGTTTACCAAACAATACGTTCAGCGAAAACGCCGGAACTGATGTCGGCTCTGACTTGATTATTTTCCAGAAGCACACCGAAAAGAAGTCTTTGTCGGCTGATGAAGAATTTTTCATTCAGTCGGTCATTGACCGGGGTACGAAGGTGCCGGGCAATAAATTCTTTCAGGCTTTTCCGCAGAATGTGTTATGCACCGATGCCAAGGTTGGAACTGACCAATATGGTAAACCTGCTATCGTGTATCACCATGACGGAGGTATCGACGGCATTGCCACAGATTTGAGAAAGGCACTCGACGAGTCACTGCACCTGCGTCTAAATCTGGAATTGTATAATTCCAACGGTATCAAACCACCTACGCCTGACCCGGTTACACCAACTCCCACACCTACACCCAAGCAGGATGCAAAGGTGGAGACGCCAAGGGCAGAAAAGAAGTCGAGCCTCACGAATACGCCTTTGATGCAACAGTATCAGGAGATGAAAAAGAAACATCCCGATGCTGTGCTTCTTTTCAGAGTGGGTGATTTCTATGAAATTTTCGGTAAGGATGCCGTTATCGCCTCGGAGATTTTAGGTATTACATTAACTCGCAGAGCCAACGGCAGGGACAATTATATAGAATTGGCTGGCTTTCCGCATCATGCTCTTGACACCTATTTGCCCAAACTCGTGCGGGCCGGTAAACGTGTGGCAATATGCGAACAGTTGGAAGACCCGAAACTGAAAAAGACACCCAAGCAGAAGGTGATCGAGAAGGTTACACCTAATCAGCCGCCTAAGGTAGAGCCGAAGCCTGATGAGAAGCCTGAACCTCCGAAGGCAGAACCAACCAAAGAGATTGAAACTGACGGCAGTCCTGATTACACAGATAATCCGGATCCTCGCTTGTATGCCTACAACCTCTTTGGAGAATTGGAGCCAATCGGCAAGCCCCACCGTCAGCCGAAACCGGCTGAGGATGCTCCAAAGCCGAAGCCGAGTGTTGAAGTCAAGGACATTCCCGTTAAGAAATTCCGTCCGCTCAATGAAAAGGAACTGGAATTTTACGGCTCTTTGAACTGGGAGGACAATCCGCCTATCAATGGATTCTATGAAACCATGATGTCTATTGCCCACCGTCAGTTGGAGGAAATGCGTTTGGAGCGTGAAGCAGAAGAAGCCGCAAAGGCGGCTCAGACTGAAACCATTACTGAAGGTGGTACAGTTGTCGAAAAGACCGAAGGCGACTTCATACCCGGCAGACAGCCAAGAGTGGCTGCGCAAAAGCCGGAACCTGTCAAGGTTGATATGTCGCCGCGTCCTTTCTCAGAGGACATTCAGTTCTTCCATCACAACGGCAGCATGGTCGTTCAGGATGGTCTTGTCGGATTCCTCTCGGAAGTCCGCAGGAGTGGAGCAACGTTCAACCCGCTGGAGTTGAAGCCGGAACAGGCGAAACGTGCCATGCTCTATGTCACTCTGTCGGAGACATATCAGCAACTCTACAACTATGAGGCTGAGACACATGAGGCAAGTGCCGAACTGCGCGAACACCTCAATCAGTATTACGACGAGTTCGTAGAGAAATACGGCAATCTCAATGAGAAGCACAATGTGAAATTTATTCTCATGGACGCCAATGGCAGGGATGCTCTTGCATTGGAGCGTGGCGAGAATGGCAGATTTGTAAAGGCCGATATTTTCGACCATCCTGTTTCATTCGCCATTGATGAGGTTACTTCGGTAGATACTCCTATGGAGGCTCTATCCGCATCGCTCAACAAGTTCGGTGCCGTCAATCTGGACTACATGAGCGGACTGGTGGATATGGATAAGGATTCGTTGGTGAATAACCTCGAAGGACACATATTCTATAACCCTCTGGTGGAGAATTATGAAATCAAGGACAGGTTTATCGCCGGAAACGTGGTGCAGAAAGCCGAGGATGTCAAGGCATGGATTGATCGAGAGGAAGAGCGTATCAAGAACTTCCCCGGTTATGACGGCATCGAGCCATATATCGCTATGGCGCAGGATTCTCTCAAAGCACTTGAAGAAGCCACCCCGCGAAAAATCACTTTCGACGAGCTTGACTTCAATTTCGGCGAGAGATGGATACCCACAGGCATATACTCCGCCTACATGAGCAACCTGTATGGCACCGACATAAAGATTGCCTATTCATCCTCTATGGACGAGTATTCATGTGAGGCGCAGCGGAAGAATATGAAGATATGGGAGGAATTCTGCGTAAGAGGCTATTACCGCACATACGACGGTATAAGCCTTCTGAAACACGCCCTGCACAACACCGTCCCCGACATCAAGAAGTCTGCCGGAAAGGACGAGAACGGCCACGAAATCAAGGTGCCGGACAGTGAGGCGATACAGCTTGCCAATACCAAAATTGACGAAATCCGCAACGGTTTCGCAGACTGGCTTGAAGTGCAGTCGCCTGAGTTCAAGGAGAAACTCTCAGACCTCTACAACCGTAAGTTCAACTGCTTTGTGCGTCCGCAGTATGACGGCAGTCACCAGACTTTCCCCGACCTCAATATGAAGATGTTAGGAGACCGCTACGGCATACACTCCGTGTATCAGTCGCAGAAAGACTGTGTATGGATGCTCTTGCAGAACGGCGGCGGCATCTGTGACCATCAGGTGGGGACAGGCAAGACTCTTATAATGTGCATGGCGGCGCATGAGATGAAACGTCTCGGACTTGCCCATAAACCGATGATTATCGGAATGAAGGCAAATGTCGCCGAGATTGCCATGACATACCAGAGTGCCTATCCCAACGCAAAGATTCTCTATGCCGATGAAAAGAGTTTCAAGGCGGACAACCGTGTGGCGTTCTTCAATAAAATGAAGAACAACGACTATGACTGCATAATAATGTCGCACGACCAGTTCGGCAAGATTCCGCAGTCGCCGGAAATCCAGCAGGAGATTCTTCAGGCGGAACTTGACAGTGTTGAGGAGAACCTCGAAGTTGTCAGGCAGCAGGGGCATGACGTGTCACGCGCCATGCTGAAAGGTCTTATCAAGCGCAAGGAGAACCTTACCGCCAAGATTGCCACCATCCAGTACCAGATGGAGCAGAACCGCGACAATGTGGTAGACTTCAAACAGATGAGTATTGACCATATATTCGTTGATGAATCGCAGAATTATAAAAATTTGATGTTCAATACCCGTCACACCCGTGTCGCCGGTCTCGGCAACGCTGACGGAAGCCAACGCTCCCTCAACCTTCTATACGCAATCCGTACTATTCAGGAACGGACAGGCAAAGACCTCGGAGCGACTTTTCTCAGTGGTACGACCATTTCCAATTCATTGACGGAGTTATACTTGTTATTCAAGTATCTTCGCCCTAATGAACTTGAAAGGCAGGAGATTCGCAGTTTCGACGCTTGGGCGGCTATCTTTGCAAAGAAGACCACCGACTTTGAGTTTTCAGTCACCAACAATCTGATTCAGAAAGAGCGTTTCCGCTATTTCATCAAGGTGCCGGAACTGGCGGCATTCTATAATGAGATTACGGATTACCGCACTGCCGAGGATGTGGGCGTTGACCGTCCTGAGAAACATGAGATTCTACATAATATTCCGCCGACACCGGAGCAGGAAGCTTTTATCGAGAAACTGATGGAGTTTGCCGAGAGTGGTGATGCTACCATATTGGGACGCGCCCCGTTGTCCGACACCGAGGAAAAGGCAAAGATGCTCATTGCTACAGACTATGCCCGCAAGATGGCTCTTGACCTTAGGCTTGTTGACCCGTCTTATGGTGATGACCCCAACAACAAGGCGAGCCATTGTGCCAAAATGATTGCCGAATACTATCGCAGATATGACGCTCAGAAAGGCACACAGTTTGTTTTCAGTGACTTGGGGACATACAAGCCGGGCGAATGGAATGTCTATTCCGAAATCAAGCGCAAGCTGATTGAGGATTATGGTATTCCGGCGCATGAAATCCGGTTTATACAGGAGTGTAAGACGGAACGTAGCCGAAAGGCTGTCATCGAGGCTATGAACAGTGGCGATGTCAGAGTGTTGTTCGGTTCGACAACCATGCTCGGCACAGGCGTGAACGCCCAGCGCAGAGCGGTTGCGGTCCATGAATTGGAGTGTCCGTGGCGACCGAGCGACTTGGAGCAGCGTGAAGGTCGTGCCATACGAGCCGGCAACGAGATTGCCAAGTTATACGCTGATAATAAGGTGGATGTAATCATCTACGCTGTCGAGAAGTCACTTGACTCTTATAAGTTCAATCTTCTTCATTGCAAAGCCACCTTCATTGCCCAGTTGAAATCCGGTGCTATGGGAGCCAGAACCATTGACGAGGGTTCGATGGACGAAAAGAACGGCATGAACTTCTCGGAGTATATGGCTATTCTCAGCGGTAACACTGATTTGTTGGAGAAAGCGAAACTTGAAAAGCGCATAGCCGCATTGGAGAGTGAGCGTAAATCCTTCAACAAGGGCATCGGAGATTCAAGGTTCAGGCTCCAGACCATCAGCCATGACATTGCCAACAACGAGGCTGCTATCGCAAGGATGAAGGAGGACTATGCCAAGTTCAGCGCAGTTGTTCAGAGAAATAATAGTGGCAACCCCGTCAACAGTCTCATACTTGATGACTGCATGTATAAGGACGAGCAGAACATGGGAGTTTATCTGCAAGGACTGGCGCAGCACACCGACACCCACGGTCAGTACAGGCGCATAGGCGAAGTCTATGGCTTCCCAATCAGTATCATCTCGGAGCGCAATTTTGTTGACGGCAAAGAGACCGTCCAAAACCGATTTGTGGTTGAAGGCAACTACAAATACAAGTTCAACAACGGCTTCATTGCCATGAGCGACACCCATGCCGCCTGCATGAACTTCGTCAATGCACTGGAGAAGATACCCGGCATCATCGCCCAGTACGAAGAACGCACCGCCAAACTCAAAGCTGACGTTCCCCAGCTCGAAGCCATCGTCGCCAAACAGTGGGGCAAAGAGGAAGAATTGAAGCAACTCAAATCCGACCTCGCCGCTCTCGACCGCAAAATCACCGCCGCCCTCGCTCCCAAGAAAGAGGAACAGGACCGCGAGGAAAACAAGCAGGTCAACACCGTAGAGGCTCCAACCCAAGCCAACGACACCAAGAAGTCAATGGTGGCGGAGCCTACCAATCCGTACCAGCGCGAGCCGTTAAGTTCCCGCATAGTAATCGGAGGGTGCGGAGCCACTCCACCCGGTGGATTTCGCGCCGCCGGGCCTAAACTATAATCGAGACAGCCGACTACAATATCAACGTATTGTGGCCGGCTGTCTTATTCTATGGATTAGCGTTTGCAGCCTCTCTCTTTCGGCGATTGATATATTCGGTTATAATATCATCGGTAATGTCATGGTCGTTCAGTAACGCATAGAATTTTGTCCTGCCCCTGCCTATAAGTTTGGCTGCCTTGCTCTTATTGCCATTGGCTAAATACAGAGCTTCCAAAATCCCCTCCTTATCCTCAACAATTGTAGTAGATACAAAAGGAAGATCCTTAGACCTTATCACAAGGTTGTCTGCCGTAGTCAAGGCGATTTCAAGCACCTCATACATTTCTTCTATATTCCCGGGCCAAGGATGATTAAAGATACAGTTCATGGCATCCTTCTTTATGGTCATTGTCTTGCCACGTGCTTTAAGACATTGATGGTCGATGATTGATTGAGCCATGTTGACCATATCGTCCTTGAAACAAGCCAACGGTGGAATCTCGATTATACTTTGCATAAGAGACCCATATAATTTGGAAGAAACAGTCTTTGCTTTAACCATCTCCGGCAATGATTTATTGGTTGAGAAAAATATCCTACCTTTGAACTCACGCTCAATATTCTTATCGGGAAGAATACAGACACCTTTGGCAATCACATCATTCAGAACATCCTGAGCCATTACGGACAGGTGGCTGAAGGAGCGTACAAACAGCGTGCCTCGATATGCAAGTCCGAGCATCTGCATGAAATGAGTGCGGAGTCTCTCACGGTTTTTAGGGGTATCCTTCTGAAACTGGTATGCGTAATCGAAGCGTTGTCTGGGATTGCAGTCAAGAACAATAAATTCATAATCCTTTCTTTCGCTCCTGCCATGAACCAATTGAGCGAGACATTCTTTCCCAAGCCCCTTTGCGCCATGCAATAATATGGGAGTATTGGCAGCAAACGAATCCTTCATTATTCCGGACCTGAAATTTTGTCTCCGACTGACAAGTTCTTGAATCCACTTTAATTCCGGATGGTCGGTGAATAAGCCATATAACAGGCCCGTGAGGTGGTCGATGTCTGTATGACTGAAGAAGAACCGTTGGTCAGGCCCACAATAATATATACGACGTATAACACTCGGCGTTTCAGTTGCAGAGTATCCATGAGTCTTGAATCCGGGTATCTGAATATGATGTTTTGTCCATGCAATCAGGCTTCGTCCGGTTTCCTCAAATGCGGTTACGTCTGCTATCAGTATTCCGAATCTACCGGTTTTAAGAAGTTCTTTCGCTTCTTTGGAAGAATGAACCATCTCGAAAGCTACACCATAATGTTTGAGTGTGTTGGCATAATCATCGAGATTATTCTCACGCTTCCCGTATAGTAGAATCTGTCCTTGACATACAGAGAATTCATCGGTTTTATGATATGTCTTGGAATATCTCGCCATATTTACAATTATTATAATCTGTTAAAAATGGAAATTCGCTTTTATTATAACTCCTAAGTATATCATATAGTTGGCTACTATTTCCATTTTAACGATTTCTTCAAATAAAACATTAAAGTGTTCTATCCTGTTCGTAAAATATTTCTGCGAACAATATATGAACATATTGAATATCAACCATTTTGCCATGACTCGCGTTTTGAATTACGCAAGACGGCTCCAAAGCCGATGCGAAATAAAACGAGTATTAACCCATTAAAATCCAGCCTCCGCTATGGACAATATCTTAGCCCTTACAGAGACCGAATTTTTCAAGAAGCTCAAAAAAGGGCTTCACACCGAAGACCTCCACTTGGAACTTCGAGACTTCATGATTCATATTCACGAAGTTACCCTTCCCGGGAAAGCCAACCGTTCTATTATCCTTGACGCACTTGTCGTCGCTGATATAGAGTTCCGCCTCTTAATCAGCAAAAAGGAGCAGGAACAGGTAAGTGCAGAAATCATCACTATCATCAAAGCCGCTCAGGACTTCCTGTCGCACAAACTTTCCGAATGTCGTAACAACACTATCGACATTGCAATGAGTCCTATCAGCAAATCCTCCACTGTGGAAGAAGTCAGCGAGGTAAAGACCCGCAAGCAGTTGGTATGGAAGCGAGGTCTGTCTGACTTCAATCAACTCTGCTATGGTCTGACACTTGGACGCAGTTTCGCGTCGGATGTCACTGTGACTGATGTCGCAGACGTTCTCAGCCACGCTTTCAACGTCAAATATAAGAGGAACTATCTCTACAAGACTCTTAGTAACCTCAAAGAGCGCAGCAAGAAAAGTATAACATCTTTCTTTGACTGGATCATCGGAAAGATGAATCATGAGATAGACGGTGCGCCAGAACCGGAAGACTATCTCGAAACCTCGATGTCCGACCACTAATCCACGTATCCAATACTCTCTCCTACAATATAATCGGGTGTAATTTGTTTCTTCATTTTTATTTTGATTGAGGATCGTTGAGAAACGAAATCTGTAATGTTTGTGTTCATTTAATGGTGAAAATGCCCCTGCTGTCCGTGAGGATAACAGGGGCTTTACTTGCATTAGATTATTTGAAATTTTTCCAGAGGTGGGATAAAGAAGGATCAGCCTTGATTCTTGCTATTTCTCGTTCAATAATGTCCTTGACGCTCTGCCTGACATCATCATAATTTTTCTGTATAGCAATCTGCTGTCTTATCTTTTCATCACCAGAATCACCGAAGTCAGTAAGCTGCGGAATATCCACATACTTCTTTGTTTCTGCCTCTACCGCTTTGGCATCCACCACAATCTCGGCATGGAAAATCTTCTGGTCTATCCGCTGGTCGAAGTTGTCGCTGACCGCTCCGACAAACATACCCTGTGTGAGTGTTGAGATTTTGCTTGCCGGAATGAGGCTGTCCATCTGAGTATTGAACGAGTGGCTCACGTCCTGACGGTTGATGCTCATTGACTGCCGCTGTTGAAGCACCTTGCCGAAACGCTCGGAGAGTGTCTTGGCAGTCTCTCCTACAACCTGACCGGAGAAGATATTGCCGACGGTGTTCATAACCACTGCGGCCTCCTTGTCGCCATAGTCACGTTTCAACTGCGAGAAGTCCTGAAAGCCGAGGCAAACGGCAACCTTATTGCTTCGTGCAGTGGCGATAAGGTTGTCAAGACCCTTGAAATATATGGTCGGTAATTCGTCAATTATGACACCCGACTTCAGCATACCCTTCTTATTGATGAGTTTCACAATTCGACTATTGTATAGACCCAATGCGGCACCATAGATATTCTGACGGTCGGGATTGTTACCGACACACAGAATCTTCGGCTCTTTCGGATTGTTGATGTCGAGTGTGAAGTCATCTCCTGTCATAATCCAATATAGTTGAGGCGAAATCATACGTGAAAGAGGTATCTTCGCCGAGGCAATCTGACCGGCCAACTGTTCAGCTGCGCCACCTTGCCAAGCGTCCATAAATGGAGACAGGTAGTTTTCCAGCTGTGGAACACTTGTAAGGATTGGGAAAATCTGCTCGTATGGACGACAAAGGAACTCAATGGCATGAGGGAAAGTACAATATTTCCCATCCTCGAAACAACGCAGATACCATATAATAGCAGCTAACAGTACGATTGGCGATTCAACAAAGAAATCTCCTTGCTTTTGAATCCAACTTCGATTGAGGTTCATCATGATTGTATATGCCGATTCGTATGCGTCGGCAATATCCGTCATAAAATCAGGATGTATGGGATTGCAACGGTTAGAATGTTCCGGATCATCGAAATTGATTACATAAAAGGTGGGCTGAATCTTGCCGTACCCTTCAGGATGATTTTCAAGATGATTGTATGCAATCGTCGATAGATCAGGGGCGGGTAGGTCGGCGCCCTTGCGGGCGCTTTCCCCCCTAAGAACCGTGCGTGATAGTTTCCCATCACACGGCTCAAGCAACAATATTTCAGACTTATTCCGAAACACGCTCATTTTTACACTTCTTTTTGTGTGTCACACTCAGATAACAGCTTTCATGGACGATTGACAATGTGTTCTTGCCTTTGGCAGTTGACATCATTGTATGCCACGGTGTTTCAACTGTTATCGGCTCGCCGCAGATTGGACATCTTTGATTTTGTCTTTTCCAAATATTGAAAAGCGTCCTTTTTCCACTCATCGACATCTTCATTTTGACGGTGCGCCGTTTATCACGGTATTCCATCCATTCGGGGTCAAATGGGTTGAGTCCACATTTCAGTTGCGGATATGTCTGGATTTTGGTATTAAACAATATCGTCAGAGGGACGAAGTATTCTTCACCCTTCGAGTCAATTTTTGTCGTAGCAAATACCCAGTCTCTGTTACCAATCTTGTGGAAGTAGCGTTGTTTAATCCAGGTACGGTTTTTATTTCCGTGCCTGCGGATTCCCCATCGCCATAGTTTCTTGAAGATTAGATAGTCCGCTTTTCGGAAAGTTTCCGAGGCCGCACTATATTGATAATAGTTCGCCCATCCTTTGAGAATTGGATTGAGACGCATGATAAGTTCATGTTGGGAAGTTCCACGTGAGCGGTGTATCTCTCGCCTTACTTTATCCAACATTCTCTTTACACGGTCTTTGGCTGGTCTCGTCAGCAGAGTGCCATTGAATTTGCGGACATTGAAGCCGAGGAAGTCAAAACCGTCGTCTATATGGGTTATCAGCGTTTTTTCTTCGGATAAGGTAAGACCTCTTTCCGCAAGAAACGATGCAACCAACGGTTTGACTTTATGTTCCAGCAGCTCCTTTGATTCGCCCGTGATAATGAAATCATCTGCGAACCTGACAAGCCTTACTTTCGGACAGTACCAACCCGTAGAACCTTTCTTTGATTCCCAAGGGAAGTTGTCTTCGAGTAGTTTCTGTAATCCATCGAGTGCCATATTAGCAAGCGTTGGCGATATGATACCACCTTGCGGTGTACCCTCGTCTGTCGGGAAGACTTCGTTTTCAAAGATATAACCACATTTAAGCCATTTTCCTAATATGGTTTTATCCATTGGAATATGCCTCATCAGCCAGTCGTGGCTGATGTGGTCAAAGCACCCTTTGATGTCACCCTCCAGAATCCATTGTGGCGAGTACCCCTTTGCAAGAAGAGTATGGCAACGCGCCATTGCGTCGGCAGTGCCTCTTTCCTTTCTGAAGCCAAAGGAATAGTTGTCGGCAGTTGTTTCCGATACTGGTTCCAAAGCGAGTAGGTGGAGTGCCTGCATCGCTCTGTCTTTCATTGTGGGGATGCCCAACGGTCTCTGTTTGCCATTGTGCTTCTTTATGAACACTCGTCTCAAAGGCTGAGGCTTGTAGCCTCTTCTTCTGAGTGTGAAGATGGCTTTGTATTTCGATTTCGGAGTTGACCACAATACCTTGTCAACGCCAGAAGTCTTTTTGCCATCATTTGAAGTGACACGTTTTACTGCCAATGCCTTGGCGTAAAACGAGTGGGTAAGAGTCCATTGCAAAGCCTTCACCTTGCCGAACTTACCCTCTTTCTGAGCTTTTACAATACGCGCTTGTAGCTTACTGACCGCTTTCTCACACTTGTTCCAATCAATGTTTTCCCAAGTTGATTCCTTGTGGTCAGAAGATGCACACGAGTTTTTAGGCTCGTCCATTTGCTTTTCTCCTTTCATAAGTTCTAAAAGTTATCTTGTAAAATGTTACCATATCGGAAGTCTGCACACTTTCATGTCGGATGATGTGGCTCTCTGCCATACATGGCAATGAGGTCAATCCGTATCCGCTCCGTTACAGAGCGGCGTTCGCTTTTTCCGAATTTCCTTTACCTACATACCATTGTGCCTCCCTTGCGTTCGGCCTACCATGATTGCTCATGGAGATATATAGGCTTACCGTGTTCTGCATCAGTGCCAATGACGGTTTAGGCTCTGCCTCTCCACCGGTGGCTCTGTTGTTCGCGTAACCCCAAAATCCACAGGGTTATCCGGCCACACACCGTTTTGGTTCAAGCTTGTAAGCATTCGTAAGCTTGTTCGACTTAACGATGGTTCTGACAGTTCACTTGCGTTAGCCATGCCGTCAAGCCAAGCCCCCCAACCGCATAATGCTTGCGGTTCTTGAAGTCCCCTCACGGTTCATTCTCGACCCTTTCGGGAGGGTTACCTTGTCCGAGCAGCTTGGTACATCATAAGACGCACCTGCCGTAGGCTACTATTGGCGAAACAATAGGTCAACTCTTTTCACTCCTCTGAGTGAACGGCTGACAGCCACTGATGCAACTTTTCACGTCACACATATTTATAATCATAAATATAGAGGCCGAAGCCCTTCTCTATCTGCTGTTTAATGAAATTGTTAACGACAGCATACGACTTGCCGGAACCGGGTGTGCCGAGTACAATCGAGGCACGAAAGGGATTCACGACATTTATCCACCCCTTATGCCATTTCTTTTTGTAAAAGAACTTTGTGGGCAGATTGATGGAATATTCATTCTCCTGCTTTTCAGTTTCCTGCATGAACGACTCGTTTTCCTCGTTGAATCGGTCATCCATCATGTTGTTCTTCAGCAGTCGGCTCATCCACACACCTCCCAACAACAGGCAGACAAAGCCCGCTACGGTTGTGAGAATGTAGATAACAGTCCATCCGAGTGACACCATCCACCAGTTGAGGAAAAACAATGCCGCTCCGACACTGAGGATAATCCATATCTGCCTCCATTTGATTTTTTCGTTCTTGACACCTTTGGTGCCGAAACAAGACAGGGCAAGCAGTAGCAATGCCCACCATTTGGCGTTCCAAGGATTGTTGAACAGTCCTCCCGCCTCATTCAGATTGCCGAGCACCTTCATTGTCTCAGCGTGGAACCGCCAGCCGCCTATAAGCGACTGACAGAACCAATAGATATTAGCGACCACCAGAATCAGGCTGACACCACGAAGCATATCCATGATTTTAGCCAATGATCTGAGGTCATCTTCCTGTTGACTCATATTTCTATAAAATTTTAAGGGGTTGTTATAAATTCGGGCCACGACGTTTCTTTTTCTTTCTACGCCGCATGGCTCTGATGAAAGCTTCTTCCTCGGGGTCATAGCCGGGACCGACTTGGAACAGGTCGAGACCGGGAAGAGTCGGTGCGTTGTCACAGTCATTACCTTGACTGTGAGTTTGGGGTGCGCCGCCGTGCTGGGACTGACCATGTGATTGACTCTGGGTCTGACCCTGCTGCTGCCCGTTATGATGTGAGCTGCCTCCGGTAGTCTGGCTGTTTGAATTGTCAGGCTGCGGCTGATGAATTGGGACAACCGGCTTCTCTGACGGGTTGTTGAACCACCTGTCGAGAGCGTTTGCAGAGAACTCCTTGCCGAGTCTGGAACCGTTGAGGACAGTCTTTGTATTGTGGTCGATATAGGTCGCTCCATAGATGCGTCCGTCTTCAGTATAGCGCAAAACAAGGTCGATGTTCTTCCCTTTGAGTCCGGCAATGAAATCATCTTTGCCTGATGATTGAGCCATTATCTCCGATACCATTCTTTTCGTCGGTCTTACATCAATCTTCTCTTTTGCGCGTTCATAGCGTTGGCTGATAGCCTCTCGACCGGCAAACTTACCAAGACGCGATGCCTTGATAGGAGATGCAATGGTTTTGCCGTTGTCATCAGTGGCGAAATAAACCAGCCCGTGATATTCACGCCCGTTGACCCTGCCGTCTGCTTCCTCACACCTTATATTATATAAGGAGAGAATAGCGTTATATTCTCCAATACTCTGGAATTTATAACGCATACCAACCATCTTGACCGTATTGGCGACCTGTCGCTTGATGTCGCCCGCCGGGTCAATTTTCTTTATAGGCATATCAGGCGTAATCTTCTGACGCTCGGCTGTATGCAGTCCGTACTTCTTTTCCAGTTCCCGTGTTATCTCCTTGCTACGATAATAGTTGTTTTTAGAATCTATCGCAGAACCATCGGGTCTGACACGTAAGGCGACGATATGGATATGGTGACGGTCAATGTCCTCGTGTTTTACTACAAGATAAGGCATATCTCCGAAGCCCATCTTCTCCATATATTCGTGCGCAAGCTGGATATACTGAGACTCGCTCAACTTATCGTCAGGATGAGGATTCAATGATATATGCATCATTGTCTTTTCAGCTTTGGTAGATTGTGGCATCCAACGCTGGAAGTCCTCGAAAACACGGTGAATGTTTATTTTGCCGCTTCCGTCATTGTAGATCTTGTTGGTGTCAAGAACCCGGCCATGCTCCTTATTGATTTTTTCGCCATTATATACCAAACTCCCATACAAGGAATTGCCTAACGAGATTTTTGCAACCATCGCTCGTCAAAGTCTTTGGCGAGAGCGACAATCTCGCGGTTCAGTTTAACCAGTTCAATGGTCATGCTCTCAATCTTATAGAGGGCTGCCATTGCTTTCTTTTCGTTGAAATTTTCTCGCAGTGTTGTCAGAAGGAGATTGTAGCTGATACGTATCTCTCGGTAGTGATTGTTCATGTTTGACAGCCTGTCAATGAATATCCGGCTGTTATCATCAATGTAATGTACCTTGAATGACTTACCGAACAACTGCATCTTGATAAATGCGGATAGAGATTCAACGCCTGATTGTTGCTGCATCTCCAATAGTCTGGATTGTTCCTTGGCGGTGAAGTTCACCGAACATCGGAATGCTGTTGATGGGTCGGCCTTCTTGTGCCTACCCCTGTAATTGTTTTGATTCATAAATACGTTGGATTTTGTGGTTATAAAAAGAAGTGCCAATGGCACCAATAAGAATCTTGTGGCGATGACGACTTTGGAGTCAGCGCATCTGCTCCATGCAATGGCAAGGGGTTTGTGCTGCAAAATGATTTTCATGCAGCATAAACCATACCTTGCAGAGTACGTTTGTACTCCACTCTATAAGATAAAATGGATAGAGTGAGATTCGGGATAAGGATGCCGATTATTACGGATATTTCTGCTTTGAAGTTTCCGATATAATGCCTTTATGCCTCCTTCGACTTGCTGTTATAGCCTGATGCACAGTTTCGCCCTGTGAATCTTATATAACATCAAACAATCTGATACCGGCATATTGTTCTGATTCTTACGCCCGATTGTATTATGTTGTATTTTAGTTGTTTCATGTTGATTATCTTGACTGCTCTTTGCTATGCGGATGTCCATACATTCATGGATATGTTCATTCAAACAGGCATACATTTATCCATTCATCCATACATACGCACATAGATATATAGAAATGTATGTCCATTCACAGGTATGTATGAACGAACATAGGAATGTGCCTATGTATCTATGAATGTATGCTCAAAGGTATGTATGACCATCCGTATGTTCGTATGTATGTGTGTATGTATAAAACTGCAATCGTGCAATCAATGAGGGTCAAGGAGTATTTAGAGAAAAGTTGTTCAATTTTGTATTAAAGTTGTTTCATGTTGATTATCTGACGAAAACGCAAAATCTTTTTGTCAGGTATCATCGTTTAACTTGCAGAACGGCGATTAAAACCCGCCGACAATGTAGAGCCGGAATGAAAAGGCTACGGTTCCATAGGTGCCAAAATTAACTATTGCGCTGTATCGGGCTATTGTCATTCACCGGTTTTATAAAGCAATATTGCTGAGGTAAGGCTTACGGTCTTCTCTGCAATACTTGGATCCGGACATGGTTATCAAACCGGACGAATATACAGTCACACAAATCTATGTTCACACATAGAAATGAACATACATTCTTATGAATGTTCAAAGGTTCATTCATCTGTATGTATGTGTGTATGTATAAAACTGCAAGCCTGATTGCAATTCATTTTGAATAGATTTCAGTCAAAGTTGTTCAAGTTTGTATTAAAGTTGTTTCATGTTGATTACTTGACGAAATTGCAAAATCTTTTTAGGTGAATATGTCGTTTATCTTGCAGAAAGGCGAAACAAAACGCCTGATACAAAGCCTGAAATGGAAAGGCGGATGTCAACGGTCAAGTGTAGGTGTAAAAAATAGACCGATTGATGTTTCTCAATTTTCATGATTGCGACTATCTAACTCCGGTGCCTCAATATCTGCAAAGCCGGTCAGATTACGATAAGGCACTATTGACCCGGACATGGTTATCAAGCCGGGCAAAAACGAGGATGTCCCTCGCACAATCCCTATTTTTTAATCATCAAAATTACGACTATGAGCGAACCCGTTTTCGTCGCTTTCGCCACCCAGAAAGGTGGCGCGGGCAAATCGACCCTTACTGCGCTCGTCGCAAGCTATCTGTACTATGTGCAGAACGTAGAGGTCGTTGCGGTGGACTGCGACAGTACCCAGCACACGCTGGATGTCTACCGAAAGCATGACCTGATGGTCACAGAGCTGAATCCGGCACTTCGACGGACTATGCACAAATTCTACACAGAATTCAAAAAAGAACCCTATGAGATTCTTCTCACATCACCAAGCGACGCTGTCGCTGTTGCCGAGAGGTTCTGCAACGAAAGAGTGTTTCTCGGAGAGGAAGAGCCGAAAGTAGTATTCTTTGATATTACCGGCACCATGAATGTGCCTGAGATTATCAAGCTTATTGCTTCTATGGACTACATCTTTGTCCCGATTACTACCGAGACAGGAGATATGGCGAGTTCAATAGCATTCGCAAGCAATGTCTATAACAGCATGGTGACTACATGCGACACCTGCATCAAAGAGATTCATCTCGTATGGAACAAGGTAAACTCACGCGAGAAATCCAATCTCTGCAATGTGATAGACAATTATATCTCAACGCTCGGAATTTCGTCACTCAACACAGCACTTGTCAAGAGTACCCGTTTTGAGAAAGATGGCAAAGAAGCCGGTGGTAACGGGATTTTCCGTTCAACGATGCTGCCTCCCGACAAAAAGTTCCTGCCCGGTTCCAATCTTGAAGAACTCGTAAATGAAATCCGTTCCATTATAAAGGTATAAGCTTATGGCCTCGAAAAGAAAAGAATATGACGGGGCTGAGGATTTCATCGAGCGTATGCGGAAAAATGCCGTACCTTCTTACCATACGGCAGTTGATGCTTCACCAACTGAGCCGGAGGTAAGAATAGTGGAACCATCACCTCCCAATGAGCAGCCGGAGTCAGCGAAAGTCTCAGTAGAACCATCGCCGCAGGCAGATAAAGAATCTGACAGTGTTCCTGCACCGGCATTGCCTGATTTCAGTTTTGAAGATTCATTCGAAGGTTTGAATATGACAGAACTTGAAAGAGTTTATGTGAATACATTCATAACCCAAGGGAGATTCAGACAGGTCAATCGCGGTGGCCGACAGGTTGTGATACGTGAGAAGTATCGTGAGATAATCCAGACCGTATGTGCTTTGCTCAGCACGGAATGCAACATGGCGATATATATCGACAATGTACTTACGGAGCATTTCAAAAAATACTATCCAACAATCGTGGGGATATACCGTAAGTGTCCCTCAAAACTCTAAATCGGAAAATATGACACATTCTAAATTCTGCGACCTGCGCACCTGCAATAAGGTCAATGGGGAACTTTCGACCTTCACCCCTGACAAAGAGAAGGCGAAAGAATATGTAGACAACTATCTCATCCCGGGAAACGTAGGTGCCCGAAAAGGTATCTTTGTCCCCAGAGAACTGGTCAACAAGATTGCCAAACTCGTGGCGCTCTATGATGTCGAAGGTTTGACCATAGGAGCCTACGTCACCAACATTCTGATAGACCATCTGGCCCGGAATCGAGATTCGATCAATGAGCTTTCCTCAATAGGGGGCAATCAGGTAGCGTTATGAGTAAGTCTGACAATTACAAATCTCTGTTTGTCGAGCCCAGCAAGAATATCCATCTCGGATGCAACGTGAAAATGGTTTGTCTCTCTGAGACGGCTCACCGAAGATTGAGAATGGTGGTCTGTGCCATTCATGAGCGGGGTGTTACCCTGACTTCATATCTGGAAACGGTACTGGCAAATCACTTCAAGGAATATCAGGGAGAAATTTCTGCAATGCTCGATGATATTCTCCAATCGACAAATATAGACCCGGATAGTCAATGAATACTATAACATCAATCGTACTTGTCGGATTGGTTCTTCTCACGAATGTTACCCTCGTTCTGCTGATATTAAAGAGTGATTCATCAAGTAATCCTCGACAGATCAACAAGAATCAAGATGATTCTGAAAAACCTGAGGTCGAACATCAGGTCAAGACTACCGAGACAACAGTCAAAGTAACGTCTCATGCAGGAAGAGGTAAATACAATCCAAGTAATCTTGACGAATATTTTGAAGAGATGGCAAAGAAGGCTATGCAGAAAGTTTATGGCGTAGCACTGGAACAGTTCATCGGGGATGTAAAAATGAGTCAAGTTGAATTTGGAGACCAAGAGAAACCGGCTGAAGAAACCTCTGAACATCAGTCACGACCCGACAATTCCAAATCAAATGTTCCTCCGGCAAGAATGACGAAGGAGCAGGAGTCAGAATCTTTCAAAGATATTCGATACTCTGATATTGAGGATGAACCGGTATCTGCACCATCTGCGTCAGGAGCTTCGATTGATGAGATTGAAGAATCCGTAGAGACAGCAATGGATCCCGCTGCCACACCGGAAGCAAAGTCCAGAGCGGGAAGGATTCTTGCCAAATTTGAGAACACCAATCTATCGGATATTTTCAAGAATGATGAGAACATCTATAACAATGTGATGCTCTGTGTCAAAGAAAGCATTCGTATGGAAACCTCTTCCGAAGTAGAACTACCATCGCTAAAACGTCGTCGGAACTTTTCCGTGCCTGAGAATTATAATGATTTTAATCCATGGGATTTGATTCGTAAGTAAAGACAGGCAAAACCACTAATCCACGTCCGAAAGGGCAAAAAAATCCAACCCAATTTTCTAAACCCGAAGTGTGGGCTGCTCCCGGTTGCGGAGCGGTCGGGGGCTGCCCATGCTTCACAAACTGAAACAAAAACATGAAAAAGACTTTTAAGAATCTCAAAAACAAGTATGCAATCATCAAGTGCCGCCTCATGGTGGCTCTCATCGCCGGACTTCTCGGCGGGCTTCGTGCCGCTGCCGCCGGCAACGGTCTGAGCGGTATCAACGAGGCTACCTCAATGGTAACCAGTTACTTCGACCCGGGCACCAAGCTCATCTACGCCATCGGTGCGGTTGTCGGTCTTATCGGCGGTGTCAAGGTCTATTCCAAGTGGTCGAGCGGTGACCCCGACACCACCAAGACAGCCGCGTCGTGGTTCGGTGCGTGTATCTTCCTGATTGTTGCCGCAACAATTCTCCGCTCGTTCTTCCTCTAATCATCTGAGCCAATGGCCGAATATGCTATCAACAAAGGCATAGGACGGTCGGTAGAGTACAAGGGCCTGAAGGCGCAGTATCTGTTCATCTTTGCCGGGGGCTTGCTCGCCCTGTTCGTGGTGTTCGTCATCATGTATATCGCCGGCTTGTCCCAATGGATCTGCATAGGGTTTGGCGTTACTGCCGCCTCAGTCCTTGTCTGGCTCACCTTCCATCTCAATGCCAAGTACGGGCAGTACGGTCTGATGAAACTTGCCGCTGTGAAATATCATCCGCGCTACATCATCAACCGTCTTCGCCTTAACCGCCTAATCAGTTACAGGAAGAAATGAGAAATATAATGAAAGCCACAACACTGGAATCAAAGCTGCCGCTACTTGCCGTGGAACACGGCTGCATTATCAGTAAAGACGCTGATATAACGGTTGCGTTTGAGGTCAATTTGCCGGAACTGTTCACAGTAACATCTGCCGAATATGAAGCCATGCACGGAGCATGGTGCAAGGCAATCAAGGTGTTGCCGCATTATTCCGTGGTGCATAAGCAGGACTGGTTCTGCTCGGAGAAGTATCAGCCGGAACTCCAGAAGGATGATTTATCATTCCTCGACCGTTCATTTGAACGCCACTTCAACGAGCGTCCTTATCTCGCCCACAAGTGCTTCCTCTTCCTTACCAAGACAACGAAGGAACGGGCGCGTCAGCAGAGCAACTTCTCGACACTCTGCCGAGGGCGAATCACGCCGAAGGAACTCAATCACGAGATGGTTGTCAAGTTCATGGAGTCGGTGGAACAGTTCGAGCGCATCATCAATGATACCGGCTATATCAAACTGCGTCGCCTATCTGATGATGAGTTAGTCGGCACTGAAAAGGAGTCAGGACTAATAGAGAAATATATGTCGCTAACAATGGACGATGTTACCTGCTTAGAGGACATAGACCTCGATGCTCGTCAGATGCGGATTGGCGACAAGATGCTCTGTCTGCACACGCTGTCCGACACAGATGATCTCCCCGCAAAGGTCAGTACCGATAACCGTTATGAGCGGTTATCGACTGACCGGAGCGACTGCCGCCTCTCGTTTGCCTCACCCATCGGGTTGCTGTTACCCTGCAACCATATCGTCAACCAGTATGTGCTGATTGACGACCATGATGAGAATCTGGCAAAGTTCGAGAAGACCGCCCGCAATATGAACTCGTTGAGCCGCTACTCACGCTCAAACGCAATTAACAAGGAGTGGATTGACCGCTATCTCAACGAGGCACATTCATACGGTCTGACCTCTGTCCGATGCCATGTCAATATCATGGCATGGAGTGATGACACCGAAGAACTGCGGCGCATCAAGAATGATGTCGGCGGTCAGTTGGCGACAATGGGGTGTATGCCCCGGCACAACACCATCGACTGCCCGACACTCTTTTGGTCGGCAATGCCCGGAAATGAGGCTGACTTCCCTGCCGAGGAAAGTTTCTACACTTTCATTGAACCTGCCGTATGCTTCTTCACTGCCGAGACAAATTATCGGTCATCGCTCTCCCCATTCGGGATAAAGATGGTCGATAGGCTGACAGGGAAACCGATACACCTTGACATATCGGATGAGCCGATGAAGAAAGGTGTAACGACCAACCGCAATAAGTTCATTCTCGGTCCGTCAGGCTCCGGTAAGTCTTTCTTCACCAATCATTTTGTTCGGCAATATTATGAGCAGGGAGCGCATATCCTCCTGATTGATACCGGCAACTCATACGAGGGTCTTTGCAATCTGATTCACAACAAGACGCATGGCGAGGATGGTGTCTATTACACCTACACCGAGGACAGCCCGATTTCGTTCAATCCTTTCTACACCGACGACGGGGTCTTCGATGTGGAGAAGAAGGATTCTATCAAGACGCTGCTCCTGACACTCTGGAAGTCAGAGGACGACAGAGTGACAAAGACCGAGAGCGGCGAGTTAGGCTCTGCGTTGTCGATGTTCCTCGAAAAGATGAAAAAGGATAAGAATATCGTGCCATGCTTCAACTCTTTCTATGAGTTTATGCGTGACGAGTATCGCGCAGAAATGGCACAGCGTCCTATCCCCATCTATAAGCAGGATTTCGACATCGACAACTTCCTGACCACCCTCAGGCAGTATTACCACGGAGGCCGTTTCGACTTCCTGCTCAACTCCAAAGAGAACATTGACTTGCTCGGTAAACGCTTCATTGTCTTTGAAATAGATTCCATCAAGGATAATAAAGAACTTTTCCCGGTGGTGACAATCATCATCATGGAGGCTTTCATCAACAAGATGCGAAGGCTCAAAGGTATCCGAAAAGTCCTTATCTGCGAGGAGGCTTGGAAGGCTCTTTCTTCAGCTAACATGGCAGAGTATATGAAGTACCTCTATAAGACTGTGCGTAAATACTTTGGCGAGGCGGTCGTGGTGACGCAGGAGGTTGACGACATCATTTCGTCGCCGATTGTCAAGGAGACTATCATCAACAACTCCGACTGTAAAATTCTGCTCGACCAGCGCAAGTACATGAACCGCTTCGACCAGATTCAGGAGCTGCTTGGTCTGACCGACAAGGAGAAAAGCCAGATACTCAGTATCAACATGGCGAACAATCCTAACCGACTCTACAAGGAGGTCTGGATCGGTCTCGGAGGTACACAGTCAGCGGTCTATGCTACGGAAGTTTCGACCGAGGAGTATCTCTGCTACACCACTGAGGAAACGGAGAAGATACAGGTACTCAACAAGGCGAAGCAATTAGGTGGCGACACCGAAGCCGCCATCAAAGTGCTCGCTAATGAGAGGAAGGAGGGTGCGACATGAAAATTCCCAAAGCGTTTCACCCGATTCTCGGAGTGCTGACAGGATTTATTCTGTTCCTCGCCGGGATTGCAATCCTGACGATAGTATTTGTCGGAGTGGTCAAGGCCGCCAATTACGCCGCGCCTTACTTTGCCGAGGTTGTTCAAGGCTTCCATTTGCTAATCCATAGAATATTGTCGCTATGAAAATTGCAATAACCATTGCGAAGGTGCTTATGGCAATCATTCTCGGACTGATTGCCGGACTTGCAGTGCTGCTCATTCTGCCACTGCTTTTCACCTTCGCACTAATCAAAATCATAGGTGGCGCTGCCGCCTCAATTCGATAACCACAAAATCCAAAATTAGAAAATGAAACAACTGAAATTTCTATTCCCCCTTATTGCCCTGTGCCTCCTGTTAGGCACGGGCAGGGCTTCCGCCCAGTGGACGGTCATTGACCCGTCCAATATCGCCCAGAGTATCGTAAACTCTTCAAAGTCACTCGTTCAGGAATCAACGACCGCCACGAATATGGTCAACAACTTTAAGGAGACGGTAAAGATTTACCAGCAGGCTAAGAAGTATTATGACGCTCTCCAGTCGGTCAACAATCTCGTCCGCGATGCCCGCAAGGTGCAGCAGACCGTCCTGATGCTCGGAGACATTTCCGGCTACTACGTCAACAACTTCAAGAAGATGCTGACCGACCCCAACTTCACAAGTGCGGAGTTGTCGGCAATCGCCTCGGGCTATACTCGTATCCTCGAAGAAGCCAACGGCGTACTCGGCGATCTGAAACAGGTGGTCAACATCACAACGCTCTCCATGACCGATAAGGACAGAATGGATGTGGTCGATGACTGCTACAAGGAGATGAAGCGTCTGAAGAACCTGACGGCGTACTTCACCAACAAGAATATCTCCGTGTCGTACCTCAGAGCCAAGAAGAAGGCGGACACCCAGAGGGTTGTCAATCTCTATGGCGACGGTTCTGAAAAATACTGGTAATTCCTATGCTGTGCGCGATTGATTTCTCAAATCTTCACTCCATACTCCGCTCGCTCTACGATGAGATGATGCCTCTGTGTAGCGACATGGCGGGAGTGGCCCAGGGCATAGCCGGACTCGGTGCTCTGTTCTATGTAGCCTACCGCATCTGGCAGGCGTTGTCAAGAGCCGAACCGGTGGATGTGTTCCCACTTCTGCGTCCCTTTGCCATCGGTTTCTGCATCATGTTCTTTCCTACTGTGGTGCTCGGCACCATCAACTCGGTAATGTCGCCCATCGTTCAGGGTACCGCCTCGATGCTTGAAGGGCAGACGCTCGACATGAAGAAGTACCGGGAGGAGAAGGACCGATTGGAGTATGAGCAGATGATGCGTGATCCATCCACCGCTTACCTTGTCGATGATGCCGAGTTTGACAGGCAGATTGACGAACTCGGAGTGACTGAGGTAGGCACCGCCGCCGGAATGTATATCGAGCGTGGAATGTATAAGGTCAAGAAGGCTATACAAAACTTTTTCCGTGAGCTTCTTGAAATGCTGTTCCAAGCCGCATCGCTGACGATAGACACGATAAGAACTTTCTTTCTCGTCGTGCTGGCGATACTCGGACCGATTGCCTTTGCTATATCGGTGTGGGACGGATTCCAGAACACCCTTGTCCAATGGATATGCCGATACATTCAGACTTACCTGTGGTTGCCTGTGGCTGACCTCTTTTCGACCATACTGGCGAAAATACAGGTACTGATGCTTCAGAATGACATTTCGGAACTGACTAATAATCCGAATGTTGACCTCGACGGAAGTAACACCGCTTATGTCATTTTCATGATTATCGGCATAATCGGTTACTTCACAATTCCGACCGTCGCGGGCTGGATCATTCAGGCAGGTGGCATGGGCAGCTACAACCGCTCCATCAACAACACCGCCATGACCGGAGGCTCATGGGCCGGCAGCATCGCCGGAGGTGTCGCGGGGAATGTCGCAGGTCGAGCCGGAAAGTTGCTCAAATAGTATTCTAACACTATTCAAACCTGATTAAAATGGAATTTAAGTCATTAAAAAACATTGAAACCTCTTTTCGGCAGATAAGGCTGTTCGGCATCGTCATGGTATCGCTCTGTGCCTTCATCGCAATCGGCTCGGTGGTGCTGTCGCTGAATTTTGCCGAAAAGCAGCGGGAGAAAATCTATGTCCTTGACAACGGCAAGTCCCTGATGCTTGCCTTGTCTCAGGATATGGAACAGAACCGCCCGGCGGAGGCACGGGAACACGTCCGACGCTTCCATGAACTGTTCTTCACTCTGTCGCCCGACAAGTCGGCGATTGAACACAACATCAACCGTGCCATGTCACTGGCCGACAAGAGTGCCTATAACTACTACTCCGATTATGTCGAGAAGGGTTACTACAACCGTATCATCGCCGGAAACATCACTCAGGTCTTGCAGGTGGACAGCATAGTCGCTGACTTCAACGATTATCCCTATAACGTGAGAACCTACGCCCGGCAGATGATAATTCGTCAGAGCAATGTCACGGAGCGAAGCCTGATTACCCAGTGTCGCCTCGTCAATACCTCCCGCTCCGATGATAACCCAAACGGCTTCATGATCGAGGGTCTGACGATTTTAGAGAACAAAGATTTGATAACCACAAAACGCACTTTATCCCAATGAGTATAAAACAGAAAATTCAAAACCTCGTGTCACCCTTATATAATAAGGTGTGGCACGGCCCCAAAGGGCGACTGTCCGCCAAAGTCCGCAAGGTCTGCGACGATATGCCCCACAAACAACGCCTGACGGTAGTGACCGTGCTGCTCACGGCTTTCATCTTGATTGCCTTCTTCGTATTCGGTCACGCCTGCTACAAGATGGGAGCAGGACACGCTCGGCAGTCTATCGAAGTCGAGCATATCCGGCAACTGGAATTACCCACTAAAATTTCTGACTATGAAGTTCCTCGATGACCTCAAAGCAAGGCTCACGCCCAAGACCCCGGCTGAACGTGAGCGACTGAAAAGATTAGCGGTCTATACGTTGCTGACGCTCTCGTGCCTCGTATGCTTATGGCTCATCTTCGCCCCGAGTGGCGAGGAGGGAACCGAAAAGGGAAAGGCAAACATGGAACTCCCTGACCAGACTTCCGAAGGTATGCCCAAGACCAAGATTGATGCTTACCAGCAGGAGGATATGCAGAAGGAGAAAGCTCAGAACGACAGCACGATCAATGCCGTTACGCTCCAGCTCGACACTGTGACCGCACCGGCAGAATCCGCTGTCCCTGACGAAATCCAGAACTCGGCTAACGCCTACCAGCAGGCTCAGGCTTCATTGCAGGATTTTTATGTCCCCGATTATAGCCAAACCGAACAGGTGGCGGAGTTACAGGCCCGCATCGACGAACTGGAGATGCAGAACGCTATGGCACAGCAGCAGACACAGCAGCCCGATGAAATGGAACTTCTCGAAAGGTCGTATCAGCTTGCCGCACAGTATATGGGCAATGGCAACGGCAATTATCAGGCTTCGCCTCAGTCCGATGAAAAAGGCAAACGCAACGTGCAGCCGGTTCAGAATGTAACCCACAATGTGGTATCGACATTGAGTGCCGCCACCAACGAACGAGGCTTCAATACCTCGGTCGGCATGAAAAAGGCGGTCGGCAAGAATACAATCGCCGCTGTCATAGCCGGAAATCAATCCGTCACCAATGGTCAGTCGGTAAAACTGAGAACCACCGAACCGATGTGGATAGGCAACAGGCTTATTCCCCGGAACACCACCGTTGTAGGTGCCGCACAATTGCAGGACGAGCGTCTGGAGATTGAGATTATCTCGGTGGAGACAAACGGTTCAATCTATGAGGTGGAACTGAAAGTCTATGACTCCGACGGTCAGGAGGGTATCAATATCCCCAACTCTATGGAGAGCGACGCGCTTCACGAAATCGGTGCCAATATGGGCAGCACGATGGGCAGTTCAATCAATATCTCCACCGATGCCGGAGCGCAGATTGCCTCCGATGTAGGCAGAGGTCTCATCAACGGCGTAAGTCAGTATCTCACAAAGAAGATGCGCACTGTCAAGGTGCATCTGAAATCCGGGTACAGGGTAATGCTTTACCAGCCCGAAAACGATTAACAAACCACAAAATCCAACGTAATTTTTTATGAAACTGAAAACATTTATTCTCTCAGCCATTGCTGTCATCGGCATGGCAACCCCGGCTTTTGCCAAGACAAACAAAGTTAATAACACCGAAAACAACGTGTCGTCTGACACTGAACAGGTCTCCGAACACGACATGAACGTGTACGGTGCCAACTACACCGACGGCGACAAGTTCGACGGTCTGACCCGAAAGGTGGGTTTCGACCGCATGATTCCGCCTCACGCACTGGAGGTCTGCTACAATAAGACCACCCACATCATTTTCCCGGCTGAGATCACGTATGTCGATTTGGGAAACGAAAACCTTGTGGCCGGTCTCGCCGACGGTGCGAAGAACGTGCTGCGTGTCAAGTCAGCTTTCAAGTCATTCAAGCAGGAGACCAACCTGTCGGTAATCACCGATGATGGATCATACTACACGTTCAATGTCAAATTTGCGAAAGAACCTCTGCTTCTGAGCATTGAAATGACAGACTTTCTCCACGACGGCGAGGCGGTCAACCGTCCCAATAACGCTCAGGAGATATTCTTGGAGCGTCTCGGCTCAGAATCCCCGATGCTTGTCAAGCTGATTATGAAGTCAATCTACAAACAGAACAAGCGAGAGATCAAACATATCGGTTCAAAGCGATTCGGTGTGCAGTTCCTTCTGAAATCCATATACACCAATAATGGACTTCTCTATTTCCATACCGAATTAAAGAATACAAGCAACATCGCTTTCGATGTCGATTATGTCAGCTTTAAGATTGTGGACAAGAAAGTCATAAAGCGTACCGCCATGCAGGAGCAGGTACTTGAACCGCTCCGTGCCCAGAACTATGTGACTGTGGTTCACGGCAAGACCTCCGAAAGAACGGTCTTCGCTCTGGAGAAATTTACTATCCCAGACGACAAGCAGCTCGTTATCGAAATCGCCGAGAAAGAAGGTGGTCGTCATCAGTCCTTTGTGGTCGATAACGAGGACATTGTGAGAGCAAACGTAATTGACGAACTTTCAATTCAGTAAGCCCTATGAAGAAGACTTTAGCAATCTTCGCTGTGGCAGTGTTTTCCCTCTGCGGAGGGAAGGCATTTGCCCAGCGATGCCTCCCCGGAATGTCAGCCGTGGAAATCAAGGCGAATATGGCAGACGGTTTCTATACCGGTAAGTCCCGGGACTGCGGTTATGACTTCGGAGTATTTTACTCTGTATTCACAGGCAATCACGGCAACACATGGTCTTTCGGTGGCGAGTACCTCCAGACCTATAAGCCCTACGGCGAGAAAGGTCGTATCCCGGTGGCTCAGTTCACAGGCGAGGCAGGATATAATCTCCATATCCTCAGCGACTACTCCATGACATTTCACCTCTACGGTGGCATATCCGCTCTTGCCGGATATGAGACGGTCAACTGGGGTAAGAAAACATTGTCCGACGGCTCTACGCTCCACGACGGCGACAATTTCATCTATGGCGGTGCGCTCAACTTGCAGGCGGAGTTTTATCTATCGGATAAAGTTGCCCTTACCGCTAATGTCAAAGGCCGGTTCACTTTCGGTAGCGATGTCCAGATATACCATACAACCTATGGTGTAGGTGTCAAATTCATAATCGAATAGGCTATGAGATACACGAAAAATGACATCATGAATATCCCGCTGACAGAGTTCATGGCGGCTCTCGGCGAGAAGCCTGTCAAGGCTTTCGGGGACATGAAACTCTATTATGCCCCGCAACGTGATGACCCGGTGCCGATGTTGGTAGTAGATACCAATACGAACCGATGGTATGACCACGCAACTGACCAGAGTGGTGAGATCATAGACCTTGCGGTCCTGAAGATGAACCCCAATCTCTACATGGATCCGCGTGACTTCATACTTAAATACATGAACGAGTATGAGCAGGGCAAGGAACTTTCGGGAATGGCACGTCGCCCACAGGAGCCGATAGTTATCAGTCTCGATATAAAGAAAGTGAAACTCACTGACTTTATGAAGGCTCTCGGTCAGGAACACCCGGTAGCGGCTGACGGCAACCTCCGTATCTACAATGCTCCATACGACGATAAGCCCGGCCCGACAATGGTAATCAACACCGAGACAAACCTTTGGCGTGATACCAAGTCCGGCGCATACGGCGGAATCTATGACCTCGCCTATGAGTTGACAGGTTCATGCAATATGTCGGAGTTGAACCACTACATAGCAGGGCAAATGTCGGCTTTGGAGAAGTCCAAAGGGAACGAGCAGAAGGCAGAGCCGCCCAAGCAGGAACAGGAACCTGATAAACCCAAACGGAAGATGCGCCTATGAACATTGACGACATCAAAAAAATCTCGCTTGTCGAGTTCCTCAATCAGTTAGGTTATCAGCCGACTGGACGCGACAGCAAAGGTCTGTGGTTTTATTCCCCCTGCCGAAGTGAGCGTAAGCCATCGTTCCATGTCAATCCCCGTAAGGGTGTATGGTTCGATTTTGGTAGCGGTGCCGGAGGCGACATCTTCACTCTTGCCGGAGAACTGTGTAACTCCACCGACTTCATCAGACAGGCGGAGTTCATCGCCGAGAAGATGCAGATGCCCATCGCAAAACCATATAAGCCTGAGCCGTTCATCGAGCAGCCGACATTTGAGGATGTGAAAGTCTCAAAACTGGAATCGCCGGCATTACTGAAATATCTCGCTGACAGAGGTATTCCCCGGAACATCGCCCAGCGGTGGTGCGTGCAGGTAGATTACAGACTTCATGGCAAAGACTACTATGCCATCGGCTTTGAGAACAACGCACATGGATTTGAGTTGCGTTCGTCTTTCTTCAAAGGCTCGTACCCGCCCAAGCACATAACCCACATTGCAGAGGGTAATGCCAGATGCAACGTCTTTGAAGGCTTCATTGACTTTCTTTCAGCGGAAAGGCTCGGACTGAATGACGGTTTCGATTCAGTGGTACTTAACTCCGTTGCTAATGTCGGCAAAGCCTTGACAATCCTCCCAGACTATTCCGTAATCGCCTGTTACCTCGACAACGACGAGGCAGGGCGAGCCGCCCTCGCCAGACTCCGCAGGGAATTGGGCGACAAGGTAATGGATAAGTCCGCACTCTACCCCGACCACAAGGATCTCAATGACTACCTTGTGGCTACCCAACCTATAATTTCAAACAATTCAAAATTAAAACTCTGAAAAACAATGAATACAATTCTCAATAAAATCGGCGAAATCCGCCTTACTCCCGCCCGTTTCTTCGGATTCTGGGCAATCCTCTTCACTTTCGTCCTCGCTCTGACCTCTTGCTCCGACGACCTCGACGTGCAGCAGTCCTATCCGTTCACGGTGGATGTCATGCCCTATGGTGACACAATCACCAAGGGCGAGACCGTAGAACTGCGCTTTGAGATTAAACCCGAAGGAAACTACGCCAACACCCTCTACACAATCCGCTACTTCCAGTATGACGGCGAGGGTACTCTCAAACTCGTTGACGGCCCCGTGTTGGTCAACAACGACCGTGTTCTTCTCGAATGCAAGACCTTCCGCCTCAACTATACCGCCCAGTCTTCCGAGGCTCACAAATTCCTAATAGTCGTGGAGGATTCGTTTAATTCGACCCCATGGCAGCAGACCTTCGAGTTCAACAGCAAAGACAGCGGTGACGATGGCGGCAAAACTCCCGGAATCATCAACCCCGTCAATCCCGGAACCATAACACCCATTGGCTTATGAAAAAACTACTGATATTCCTCATGGCGTTAGTGACCCTCGCGGTCACTACGCCAGCCTTCGCCGCAAAACGAAGCATAATGGAGCTACCACTCTTTGAGCGGGCAGTCCTGATAATCAAAAAGTTTGAAACGCTCCATAAGCCGAAACACTGGCCCTATGTGGGCTACGGTCATCAAGTTCAGCCGGGCGAACCCTACCGCCGAGGCTGTCAGCTCACCGAGGCACAGGCCGACGCACTGCTCCGCAAAGACCTCGCCAAGTTCTGCGCCCTCTATTCCCAGTACGGTAAAGATTCCGTTCTTCTCGGCGCACTCGCCTACAACTGCGGTCCCGGAGTAGTCAACAAGTCCTCCGTTCTGAAAAAATTGAAGCGAGGCGACCGCAACATCTTCAAATCCTACACCTCCCACTGCCGCTACAAAGGCAAATGGCATAAAGGATTATATAATAGAAGATTGACGGAAATAGCCGCCTTGTTCATTCCTTAAAAAGACTCCCGTATGATTCGTATTGAATTGTACGGGAGTCTTTGCTATATTTATTTCCGTATAGCCTTAATATATTGTGGATTGTCAACTGAAAGTCTGTGTTTACCGTCGCCTTCCATCGTCCAAACATCCATAACCTCTTTAGTGTTTATCGGCAACTCTGTGTCCTTTTGTATCCTATGACGGACAATTCTCCGAAATCGTTTATTACATTGTCGCTTGCTTTTTTTCTGAGATTTACAGCTTGCATAAGTGACAATAAGATTTTTCTTTCTGCTTCTCGACATAAATTATCGTCTCCTATTTAATATTGCGAAATGAGGTCTTTCTATCAAATCCTGCCGATTCAGCCTTTTGAATGTCTGTCCGATCATCCACAAATTCCTTGTCGTTTAGAGACGATATATACGAACTTAGGTCATTGTATAAATTTTGAGGAGATATGATAGATGGAATAGGAGTTCCACTTAAAATAGGGTTATATATTGCGTCTTTCTCTTCAACCCTAATATCAAGTGTTCCTCTTCGTATTGACGAGTAATCGTTATATGATTTGAAAAAGGTCATTGGTGTTTTTCCCAGATGTTGAGCCTTGGAAATCTCCATAGTTTTAACCAATCTCCAATCAATACAAACATTGGTTGAATCTTCAAGGTACCTCTCCGCTTCAAGAAAATACCATTTCAAACCTACTTCAAGCATACACTTATAGATTACACCGATATGTTTTGTCACCCATTGATGCCTGCGACCATTCCATTCAAGGTATCGGTCTTCCTTTTTAGGTCTATCCGTTTCTAAACGGTTATAGTTGAAAAAAGGTGTATCAAGACTTTTTAGCACTGTGAACTGCCTCCGGTCATATACTACTTTTTCGTCTATACCATAAATTCCAGTCAGATAGTCGTAGTAGTCTTTATTTTTTCTTGGTGTCAAGATTTTCATAGTAATGTATCATCTTTAGTTACAATGGACCTGAAAATTTTTTGACAGGATTACCACGTTCCAGATTATCATGGTTACTCCATTGGCGAGATTGAGAATCTGCCAACGTTTTATCGTTCTGTTGGCGGAGTTTTAATAGAAGGCGCTCTTTTGCAAGAGCCTTGTTCTGCGATTGGGATCGTTCATCAGAACACTTTACCGATAGTCCGGTAGGAATATGTATTGCACGAACTGTTGTCTCTACTTTGTTTACATTTTGTCCGCCCTTACCACCCGAGCGACAGGTTTCATAAACGATGTCCGATTCATCAATCCGTGGCAGTTCAACCTCATCAAAGAAGTTCACTCCGACAAACCAGTTGCTACGCTTGTGCCCCGGACGATAGGGATTCTTGGTTGACCGCCAAAGCACCGTGCCCTGCCACTCTTTAACTATGCGCTGAGGAATTGCTTCTGTGGTGGTAAATGTCATTGACATATAACAGCCCTCCACCTGATTGTGTGGCTCATAATCTGTTAGTTGCAATGATGGAATTGCCTTTAGCAGTTCGCATGCCACGAGGGTGACGGCGCGGGCACATTCCACCGGACCGCGACCGGCTGTGATTTGTACATAGTGTTTCATTCTCCGTTGTCTTTGATATTGAGTTTAGGTTTAATCATGGCAACGACCTCGACCGTCGGCCGGATAAGTTCGAGAATTTCGCCGGTTGGTTTGTATGCCATCGGGGATTCATCAAGAGTCCCTGCACAGACCGATGATGAATAGATGCCTGACATGGAACTTTCAAATTCGTTCAAGGATATTTGTTTTTTTGCTTGTGATCGGCTCATTATGCGTCCGGCACCATGCGGAGCGGTATTGAGCCATTGCTCGTTACCTTTTCCGATACAGATAGCAATGCCGTCGCGCATATTAAACGGGATTGCCACTTTACGACTCTCGGACGCGTCAATCGCTCCTTTTCGCAACATTGGCACGTCATCTGTTACGGATATATAATTGTGGGTAGTGAAGATGGATTCAACGCACTTTGCCTTACATAGCTTTTTGAGAATGACGAAAATGCGGTCACGTATTATTTGATGATTATACAGGGCGTATGCCTGGGCGATTATCATATCCGAGAGATAACCGCGCAAAGCATCGCCCCAAAGATAGCCGATGTATTTCGCACGTTTGGGATTCTGCGCAATGTTACGCCAATAATTGGCAACTTTCACTCCGAGATTTCGAGATCCACAGTGAGTGGTCAGCCAACCATCACCTGATTCGGTGTCTTCACCATATTCTATGAAATGATTGCCGCCACCGAGTGTACCGAGGCTTTTGTAGAACATACCTTCCTGAAGTTTGATGCGACGGCAGAAGTCGGTGATAAAACGTGCGTCAATGCGGGGAACTTCATTGATAAGGTCAGGAGCAGCCGAGCGAGCCTTCTGATATTGTGAGTTAAGAAAACGGAACAATTCTTTTTCATTGAGTGAGTTCTTTGCGCAAATCTCCTTACCCGTGGGGATAGCCTCACGGATACGATGGTCAAGCAGTGGATAGTCTTCCGTATTGACAGTGCAAGATAGTTTGTGCATAGAGATAGTGCAACCGATGTCAACACCGACATGATCGGGATTGACATACATTCCGATTGGATAGGCAGTCCCAACATTGCATGAACTACCGGCATGAACATCGGGCATCTGTACTATTGACACACCTTCCATAGCCGGATGGTCGCAGAGTTCGGAAAGCCATTCAAGGGCTGATTCTTCTATTTTATCGGTGAATACTTCAGCCGATGTTGTTTGTCCTTTAATAATCATGGTGCAAAGTTGAGATATATGTGCGCAACTGATTTGCGCATTATTGAAAAATCGTTTTATACCGCTCAATACAGCTCCCTTAGATTATTATCAATTATTCTGATTCATAATGACATTTCATTTTGGTAACAATACTTGCAATCTCTGAGCGTAAAGAGGCAGGCGTCAGAACCTCCAACTGGTCACGATGTAGAAGCAACTCCTGAATAAAATCGAAGGTTGGAACAAGCCTCAGAGAGAAATCGGTATGCCCCTCTTTTGTCTCCAATTCTTTCTGGCTATGATGAATCGGTAACGAGCGAAGGTACCCCGGTAATTCGGCAAAAGTGCGGATAACAATATTCTCAACTTTACGGTCGATTCCGGCAATGATACCGAATACATCATGAAAATAATCAGCAGGAACAAAATCTTTCGGATAGGAGAATGACTTATCTGTCAGACAAAGATTCTTAATTCGGTCAAGCGAGAAAATCCGTTTCCGATTGTTTTCGATCGAGCAAAGCAGATACCATCGACGTTTGAAGAGTTTAATACACAACGGGCAGACTCTCCCGGAAAACTTTATGCCCACGAAGTTTTCGTATGTAATATCCACCATAAGATTTTGCTGGAGTGACTGTAAAATCAGTTCAAGCCATTCGCGTCCTGATGGTATGTCTTCGAGCAATATTTTATCGGATATGGAGGCATTCCCAAGAAGAAGGTCTCCGAGAGAAAAGCTGTCGATAGCCCACTTCGTCAATGAGTTTTCTTCGATGGCTTCGGGATTAGTAATGTAATAGAGGTTTAACCCTCGCCCCCTACGGCACTCTATGTCAATGCCAAAGTGTCTTGCTATCGCTTGACAATGATTGTAGAATGTCCTTTTTGTCAGTTCTGACCCATTATCGTTGGCCGAAGATTTATCCCATTTATCTGAAATTTCGTCAAAGGTCATTTCACCGCCACGTTTCAACGTGTCGATAAGCCAAAGGTAGCGTTTAAGAAGCAATTCAACCATTGATTATTTCCTCCACAATTTCTTTGATTGTAAACAAGTTAAGGTTATCGTCTTGTGGGAACCAAGCAGCATGTGGAAACACAGTCTGAAACCGCTCATAATCCTGTTCGTGACGGTCGTCAAAGAATCCGAAGGTGTGCTATCTATCAAATTCAGAGACATTGTTAAGATGGTCGTAACTAACTTTAGGATTGAGAAGCACTTTCTTTTGACTGCGAATACCTAATACAACAGTAGCGCATTGACCTACAGCCACAATCCACTGCGGGTTATGTGCCTTTACCTCATCCGGGATGAATGCCGCAAGGTCTTTCCCATGCAGCGCATCGTTATTGTATATCTTGCCGAGATCGGCACATTCGACCTCGGTAACAACTTCGGTCATCATGAAGTCGTTTTGCTCATCAAGCGTTGGATTCTTGATAGAGAAAGGCTTTAGGAAAATGAGAGTCTTTTGCTTCATAACTGTATGATTTTTCTTTCTACACCGCAAAGTTAAAGATTTAATCGGCAATATTATTTCCGATTAAATGAAAGGACAAAAATAATCGGCAAAATTTCTTCTGTCGATTATTATTTGAGCTGGGGTTAGATGGATTTTTTAGACCATTTGCCGTTGGCTTGGACTTGGTATGACTTGTTCCCGTCCCACACGATGTCCTGTGCCTTTAGGTTGCCACTCTGGTTATAGACGGTTCGAGAACCATGATTATTAGTATTCATGAGTTTCACATTACCATTATCGCAGAGAATAAGGATGTTCTTCTCGTCTGGACTGAGGACAACTTTAACTGCCTTGGGGGTCGAACTGTAAACTGTTCGATAAGAAGATGATGATTCGTGGCGCATCACCTTTCCGTCTTTGACTGCGTAATACATACTATTAGTTTTTCTTGTTTAGAATTTATGGCAAAGTTAATACTTAAATCGGCAACATTCGTACCGATTATAAGAATTTGTTAGGATGTAATTGAATTTGACTAATAGTAGGCAATATAATACTCCAGAAGTGTTCGTTGTCATCAAGCCATAAAGAAGCTGGCTCGTTAAATTCATGCAAGTTGATTGTGGACTTTGGACTGGTTGGGAAATAAATATATTCCCAATTTTTAGAATGTTCTGTTCCTTCAGAATGAACACGGAAAAACAAATTCCACTCCACACACCAATCAACAACGTCAGTGGTTAATACAAGTTCTTTCCCATCTAGCTTTATCACAGGATTCTCCAACTTTAACTTAACGGCAAGTTCTTCAAGGAATTTTATCTTAAGATGATTGCGCGACTTATCGGCTAAACGTGCAATATGAAGTGCGGCTTTTATGTTTGATGATGATTCTTCAATTTGGTCACTTACTTCTTGATCTATGGTTAAATTCTTTACTGTTGACATATATTGTGAAATGACGTAATAGAGGTTCTTACATTCGGTACTTTTCTCACGGCATTTTGTAAGCCAGTTGAGGATTTCATCCTTATAGCTTATAATACGGTAATCAACGTTATCCGGAGTATTGCGAGGGGTATGCCCATCAAGAGTCAGATAGAATATATGGCTATCTTTTCCGGTAGAATTGCGATAACGTTGCAGTTGGTCCTCCTGATCGGTAGCATATATTTTATTCTCAATGACAATAACCTCTCCCTTTTTACTTTTCAGGTATATATCTATTCTTCCTCCTACGGCTTCAACCCCTTTACTTTGTTTTACTCCAAAATCTTTCTCAATTTCGACTTCTGTGCCATCGAAATCAAAATTCAAGTGCCCATATCCCCTTGAATTGCTATTCAACGTTTCTATAAACAATTCGAGGAAATATGTATTCATTCCATGTCCTCCTCTGGGATTTAGCAGTTGAGCTATAAAAGCGGAGTGCGTCAGTTCTCGTGTGTTTTGACCAAGCATATCGAATATATTAAAATCATTACGACTTCCGCTTATAATTTCAGCTACTCTCGCCAATAATTTCTGATAGCTATTATTCATTAGATTTTTCTATATCTCAATAACGTTTAGGGTATTAAGTTTAGTGTAGTCGGCGTTCATAATCGCGCCATTGGAGAATGTGATGCCGTGTTGTTCCAAGATGCCGTGTTGGGCGTGGATATGACCGAAGAGATGGGCTTTGAGATGAAGGTCGGATAACTTCGTAAGTATCTCTTCTGATCCGTAGTTGATACCATCATCATAATCAAGTATGCCGTAAGCCGGTGAATGAGTAATCAATATATCGGTATCGCCGGGAATTTTCTCATAGTTGCGGCTCTGTCGCTCGGTTATGCAATCTTCCAGAAACATCGGAACACCATAAAACTTAACGCCATCAATTTCAACTCCTGAGTTGGAGAGTTGATGCACGTTGTCAGGAAGTCCGTCAATGTTGGCTCCATAGAGGCAATCGTCATGGTTGCCACAGATAAATATCTTGTGTTTGTATGGCAAGTCACAAAACCAGTTGAGGAAATCAAGGGCTTCCTGTTCAGTTCCAACCATGCAGAAGTCGCCGGAATGTACTACCACATCGGCCACGGGTAAATCCCAGAGCCGATGATGGCAGTTGTGAGTATCAGAAAGATGGAGTATTTTCATATTGATAAATCTTTATACGGGAAAACGTAGATTCTTTGAGCAGTGGTTTCAGAAGGCATTTCTCCTAATCCAGTGTCAATTTTAATAAGTGGTTTTACAACAACAGAATCCCAGTCCCAATCCCATAGGTCGGAGACAAATTTATCTATTCTTTTCTCATCTACAACTCCATCTTTTCTACGACACTCCTTAAAAAACTCCTCAGATGTCGGACCGACAAATGTGCATGGCATAATCATTTCATCCTTAATAATAGCCAAGACTTTATCGCCCGGAGAAAAAGCACATTTTTCCTGATAATTGTTTCCACCAGGTTCATGCTCGCCCTCTGTATATACGGAATATTCAGTGAAGTCGGTTTTATAGACCACATAAATCTCTGGCGCCATATCATCATCTGACTCAATGGAATATGCAAGCAGTCGATTTGGCGCATACACTACATGATGTAATGCAAACTCTGCATCCTTCCAGCATTGGAACTCTCCAAGGCTTCTATCATCAAGAGACCAGTATTGCAGTCCTTCGGGATTATCTAATGTCTTGTGATGCTTTTGAGGCTTATCGTAAGCGTATATTTTAGCTTCAATAATGTCAAACCACGGATCTCTTATCGCCGAGAAATATTCCCCGTCGTTAAGAAGGATCACAGGCCATTTATCGCAGAATAAATCTGCGAAGGCTCGTGGATTGTCGGTGTGGATAGGAATAATGGCTTTGGGTTCCAGCTCTGTAATTAACTCATCAAGGCTCTTCATGTCGCAGTGACCGCTGGTGTGCATATACCTATAATCATCGCCGACAGATTTTGCAAGAGCCGGATTGTAAGCTGCTTTCGACTCATCGAGGTATCCGTTCCACATAGAGAGGTATCTTACTCTGCCTTCATCCGGAAGTTGATTTAGCAAATTATCAAACCTCTCTCCCTGTCTTGCAACAAGTACATAACCATGTTCCGAAACGAAATCTATAAATTTATCATTGGCAATAAATTCAGTTCCACGTTGTATAAGCGTCTGGGGCTTCTTACCTTCAATGTAATTATACAGTGACGATTTGCTCCAGATTTTATCTCGTCCGGCGACTATATCCATAATGCGCTTCTGATAGGCATCCACATAGAACGGACGGTTTGCTCTGACAGCCGCATGATACAGACCAAACAGGCGGTCTATATTGGTTGACGATACATAGACCACATTATATTTGTTCTCGGTGAACGCTTTTTCAAACTCCTTCTGAAGTTCATGCTCCGACATCAGAGAAGTATCAGGTCTATTGACGTTTGTAGCTTCACAGACAACGTAATCAGCCCTCTCTACATATCTTTCAATAACCGTTGCCAACTTTCCGCTACGGAAACCGTGTTTGCGAAAATCACCTGAATGAAACACCTTCAGTTCTTTAGCCTCAATGCAAAACGCATACGCATCAAATGCCGAGTGGTCAACTACTATTGGGGTAATATCAAATTCGCCGAAAGTGAAATGTTTTCTGGGTGAGAAGGTGTTGACATTGTTAAGACGCTCGGCCATCTTACGATGCTCTTCACTTACTGTGCTTAAATGATTTGCAAGTTTCGATGCTATTTCTTTAGCCATCTTGCCCATATATATGGGAAGCTCCGGCGGTAATTCGGTGATTTTGCCAATATGGTCGCCGTGATAGTGCGTGATTAACAGCGCACTTTTTCTTACGTCTCCATAAGTCAGTCCATCTATCTCCAACTTTTTGTCAGACATAGGTGCGCCCGGCAACTGTTCGCCGTAATCGACAAACAGTTTCCACCCATTAGATTCGTATTCGGTTACGCATCCTCCTATCTGATTGGAGCCGCGATGAACTGTGATTTTCATTTTAATTTTTCAATTAACTGTTCTCGATTGAGTATGCAATTCTCATATAGCCCATAGCCCATAAATGAACTTGTAGCAAAAACGAAATCATTGTCAAATTGGCTTATCTGTTCCGTTAGAGTTGTACTTTTCTGTTTATAATCTGCTATTATGAAACCGAATTTAACAGGAACATTTTCCGCCAGTAATTGTATGGCTTTATCGTCTGTAATCAGCGTTTTTACATGCTTTAATCCGCTAATTTTGGAGTTGAAAAATCCGGTCAGACAGGCCTGCTGGACAAACATAGTGATTATGTCTTTCTTAAATTCCGACAGTTGAACAGAGTCGTTTTGGAAATGGGAGAAGTCTCTTATATGGCTTTTAAGATCAGCGGACTCACTCGTTGCATTTATCGTACCACCGACAGCGCCTGTACCCAGTTTTAATTCAAAGACCACAATCTCAATATTTGATTTCTTAAAGTTTTTCCGTTGTTCAGACTCTGAAAGCCATTTGACGGTTACCAAATCAAATTTTGAAGTTTTACCATCAACAGTTACACCATACTCTTGGTCAACTACGAAATAATCGGTGTCATTTGCCTCTCGACTACAGTTGTTGACAGTGGCAACTTCTTGACGGATTCGCTCTTCCTGACGTTTGTTATCCCGTCTGCTAATCAAACCTATTACTAAATCAAGATAGTTTTGCAAGTTATCCTGAGTGATTCCAGAGTCGATGATTGATTCCAAAACAGGCTCTGATGTTTTTATGTATTGGTTAGACAGAGGTATCAGACAATAAAAGTCAGAGTTTTCGTTGTACTTGATTGATAAGACTTTGCAGCCTTGAAAATATACTCTCAATGAAGTGCCGTCCATTGCTAATGAGAGGCATCTATATTGTGCAACTGTTGAAAGTATTTGACTTCCAACTGGCTTTTGAAGCCATGCAAAGAACTTTTGAGTTAGTTTTCTTGCCATAAATTTGTTTGTGTTACTATTACAAATTTAGTGATTTCCAGCGGGTTTACAAAGCAATTTGTTGTAATTCTCCATGCCGAGGATTGATTTTAGTTCATCCTCGGTGATGAAATTGCCGGTGTCTCCGGCATAGGTGTTCCATCTCGAAGTGATTGAAACGATTTTGTTTTCAGGGCTGACTTCAACAGCGATGAGAGAATAACCGAATCGGTCATGGGGGAAACCAAATCCCGGAATACAAGGCGCGTCCCACCACTCTCCATTACCGCAGAAGTAGAAACGGTTGCCATTGGCAGTATAGTTATTAAACGATTCTTCTGAAATAACGATACACCAAGATGCCATATCGAGATATTGACGAGCCTCTGAATAATCTCCAATATAATAGACTGTATAGTCAAATTCAATCTTTGGCTCTTCAACTGGAGCGATAGGTGCCATTCCTATGATTTCACAAACCGTTTCAGGAGAAGCCTCATTGAAAGTGTTGTCGAAAAAATCAAAATCGGGGGTTTGGTCAAGAACCTTTAGGATATGCCGAACACGACTTACATCATCGTGATTGTTGATGTTGATAAGTCCCGCAAGATTCCATCTCAAAATGCCGATAGCAAATTTTGACAGTCGGCTATTAAGTTCAGGAAACAATGCGAGATAGTTGTCCACTTCGCTCTCTGAACCAAGCTCGGCAAACCACCAGATTATTTCTTTTCTATATTGTTCTTCCATAATCACGATGCAAAGTTAGCAATGTGGTGTCCCATTTTTCGAGACACCACAATTTTTTTAGAGATTTACGACGATGACACGCCGACCGAGTCGTTGAGCCTCTTTGATGGAATGATATGTTCCTTTGGATTCAGCGGAAGGAAACGCAATTACGGTAGAAGCCTCTTTGACAATCTGTGTGTTTCGTTTCAAAGTCGCATATCGTCCATAGACGTCATACTGCGGAGCGAACTCCATGTAGGGCTTGTGATGGCGAGCCGCGAATAATTTGGCAAAAGTGTCAATTCCTTTTGCTCCACCGGAGATTACCATCTGAATCTCGTCTGGATTGATTTTGTCGAGCAGGAGCTTTTCCCATTCCTGATAAGTCACACCCGGATTTCGAGTGCCAACGATTGCTAATTTCATACTTCTCTTTTAGTGTTGGTACTCTTATTTAATACGATGAAGGATTTTAACCAAATGTAAACATCTGTTAAAACCTGACTTATTTCCGTGCTTTTACACTTTTATAATTGAGGTGTTGCGTATATATCAGATATTTATGAGTTAAGAATATTTAACATATGGCAAAATTCATGCTGTACCGCAAAATGCGCCACCCTTAGTGTAATTTTGCGCTCATGAAAGAATGTCGTGATAATTATTTTAGTGCGCAGAATGATTGCGCAACAGTAATCTAACTTTGCGGTCAGTCTGAGTGGCAAGCCACCGCGTACCGGCTTCGCCGACATACGCTCTCGGCTGACTCGCGAGGACTTCGTCGTTGCACTCAAATAATAAAAATCATAAGAATATGAAGACAATAGAAGGACATGACGTAAAGATATTTACGGACAACATCGAGGAGAATGCCTTGGAACAGATCAAGGAACTGCTTTCGATTGACGTGTTTTCCGACAAGAAGATACGCATCATGCCTGACGTACACGCCGGTGCCGGTTGCGTCATAGGGTTCACAGGCGACCTCGGTGACAAGGTAATTCCCAATATAGTGGGCGTTGACATTGGTTGCGGTATGCGCATCCTCAATCTCGGCAAACTCTCCGAGATTGACTTTCACGCTTTCCACGAGCATATTCTTGGCAATGTGCCTTCCGGTATGTGGGTTCGTGAAGATAAGCGCGGTTTCAAGCCCCTTGTCGGAGAGGAAATGGAAATCTATCGCGAGGCAAAGCAACTTGTGACCGAACTTTACTGCTATCGCGAGATAAAAGAGTCCGGTCGTATCAACAAGGCAATCGGGTCGCTCGGCGGCGGAAATCATTTCATCGAACTTGACAAGGACGATGAGGGCAATGTTTACCTTGTCATACATACCGGTTCGCGTAACCTCGGCAAGCAGGTTGCAGACATCTATCAGGCAAAAGCCGTGAAGCATCTTACCGACGGAGCCGACGAGTTTGAAGATACAATCAAACGCACCATTGAGGAATATAAGGCCGCAGGTCGTCGGTCTGAATTGCAGAGCGTCATAAAGAAGATGCGCAAGGAACATCAGGACGCCGAACCGAATCTTCCTGCTGATTTATGCTATGTCGAAGGAGAAGGACGTGAGCACTATCTACACGATATGCGTCTCTGTCAGCGTTGGGCTGTGCTCAACCGTAAACTTATATCTCTATTGCTTATGCGGTTTTTCCCCGGTGTGGCGGTAAAAGAGGAATTTGAATCCGTCCACAATTACATCAGTGATGAGAATATCATCCGCAAAGGTTCTATCTCCGCTTCCGAAGGTGAGCGTTGCATTATTCCTCTGAATATGCGTGATGGATCGTTGCTCTGTACGGGCAAGGGTAATCCTGACTGGAACAGTTCAGCACCTCATGGGGCCGGACGAATATTGAGCCGTACTCAGGCTTACGAGAAAATCACAATGGAGGACTTCGAGGCATCTATGCAGGGTATCTATTCGGAGTCCGTCAACGACTTCACCCGTGATGAGTCGCCGATGGTGTATAAACCGGCTGAGGAAATCATTGCCAACATCGGCGAAACAGTCAACATCGACACTATCATCCGTCCAATCTTTAATTTCAAGGCATCAAAATGAGTATAAAGTCCATAGCGAACATAATAAATGATACATTAAACGAATATGAGTCACAAGAGAAGGTGGATAAAATATTCTGTATCGGCAATTTCGTACATTCAGAAAGTAGTAAATGTGACGACCTTTTGGCTGAGGCTGCCACCATATTAGAAGAATATGGTTGGCAAGGTGATTTTGCCCTATATTATCATGAGGATAGGATTCAAGTGAGGCTTTATCTTCGCATGGCATACGTCGCCAGTTGTTATCTTGATGGAACATGGAGTGAAATAAAGGAGCGTATCCCTTACATTATTCCGTTGTTGTTAGCCACAACAGAACTCCGAAAAGAGAAAAATCTCGGCATGATTTGGATTGACCGACAAGTAACAAAGTTGGACTGGTCAAAGCCTGAAAGTTCTATTAGTAACTGAATAAAGAATCTATGATATGAAAACTATACAATCGCCCGATGGAGTCGCACTCTTGATGGAGAATTTATGGCTTCGTCACAAAGCCGGAATGAAGCAGCGTCCGTGTAATGTCTTTATGGTTGAGTTACCACCTCCAACAGAAGAAGATCTGGCAGAGGCTCGACAAAAGGCACAGGATAATGCCTGCCCGGATGATGACCCTGAAGAACTCTATGGCGCATGGATTTAATAGCAATGAATACTGTGGAGCGTGTCAACTGGATGCGAAAGCGTCATGCGTTCCTTAATAATCTTGTAAGTTCATATACTTCATTAGATGATTTTACAAAAGATAAAGAAGAATGGTTTGCCTTATTGGGAACAGATTTAACCCGTGAAAATGATTATGTTTATCTTTACATGTGGTTGGACTACGGAGAATATGAAATGTATTTTGTGATTCCCAATACAGATGGTCATCTTACAATCAGCGAAGTAATACGTTGGCAGGATGACACTTGTGCAAATACCTATTTGAATATCTTTAGTTTATATGGTGCTGATGATAATGAAATATTGACTTCAATCCATAATTATGGTAAAGATCAAGAGTGTTGATTCTATACTGGGATATTCGATAAATACTGTCTCGATATTTGAGACAATGACAACTTAATTTTGCAACCGATAATATAAAAGAAATAGTATGAAACTCGCAGAAGCATTGAGCCGCAGGTCGGCTCTTATAGAGAAATCACAGCAACTTCGCTCTCGCCTAAAGGACTGTATCAAAATCCAAGAGGGCGATGAGCCGACGGAAAACGTTGACCAGGTGATCGCAGAATTGGACCAGACTCTCGATGAACTCCGGAATCTTATCTATCGTATCAATATGACAAACACAAACGCTGTCATAGATGAACGGAATCTAACCTCGCTACTTGCAGAGCGCGATACGTTGTCCATGCGTACAAAGACGTTGTATGACGGTCTTAAACATCTGACCGAAAGAGAGGAACGCTATGGCAGAATGGAAGTGAAATACGTGCGGATGGTAAACGCAACGGAATTTCGTAAAATTCATGACCAAAGCGCAGCACGTTTAAGAGAACTTGACCTCAAAATTCAAGCTCTTGGATGGTCAACAGAATTGATTTAGAATTAAGCATATAAATATAATCCAGCCAATAGGAGTGAATGATTTGACGGCGATGCTTTTCGCTGATTTTATCAGCATTGAAATGTCATGACCCTTTGAGCTGACGGGACGCCTGCAAAGTACTCGGTTCAGCAATGTGTATAAGGGCATGGTGCATTGGATTCGTAAGAGGCGCATAGAGCAATACCTTGCATCGGTCAACTCTGTTTTATTCCTCTTGGCTGGATTTTTCATTTTATTTAGATGTGTATCGTAAAATGATACAGGTTTTTGTTATCTTTGCGGTGTAAAACCCAAACAGATATGAACCAACTGCAAAAATACACTTGGCTGATTGATACAATCCGCCGTGCCGGGAAGATTTCGCACAAGGATCTTTCCGACCGCTGGTCGCGAAACAAAGATTTCAGTGACGGACACGAGCTTCACCGTGCCACATTCAACCGCTGGCGCGATGCAATCTATGAGCAGTTCGGCATTATGATTGACTGCCAAAAAGTAGGCGGTTATCTATACTACATTTCCAATCCGGAGGACATTGACGAGGATAAGCTCAAAAAGTGGATGCTTGATTCATTTGCCGTTGGCAACGTAATCGGAGAAAACCTCTCTTTGAAGGGACGTATATTGGTTGAAGAGATTCCTTCCGGACGCGATCATCTGACTACCATCTTGGAGGCAATGAAAGAGAACCGGGTCGTGAATATCTCATATCGTCCGTTCAAGAAGGAGCATAGTTACAGTTTTCCCATTGAACCGTATTGTGTAAAACTGTTTGATAACCGTTGGTATGTGCTTGGTCACAATAACCGTAACGAGATAAAGATTTACGGTCTTGACCGTCTGGAGAGCGTAGAACCAACAGAAACTCTCTTCAAGTTGCCAAAAGATTTTGATGCGACAGAGTATTTCGCAACTAAATTTGGCGTAGTCATCGGATACGATGTCAAGCCGGAGAGAATAGTTATTCGTGCCAACGAAGACCATAAATATTATCTTAAATCACTCCCACTTCATCATAGTCAGCGACTTATTGAGGACTATGGCGAATATGCTGATTTTGAGTTGTATCTATCGCCGACGTATGACTTCATAATGAAGTTGCTCCATGTTGGGTCTATGATAGAGGTCGTAAGTCCGGCTTCTCTTCGCAAGACTATGAAAGGCTGGATTTCAGATATGTATGAACTCTATAATAACGACTGACGATGCAAGATTTTGTAGCAATAGATTTTGAAACAGCCAATGGCAGACGCTCCAGTGTGTGCAGCGTCGGTATTGTTATAGTACGAGGCGGTGAGATTGTTGATAAATTCTATAGTCTGATTCAGCCTGCCCCCAATTATTATACATACTGGACTACTGAGGTGCATGGCCTTACACGTCGTGACACAGACGGGCAACCGACATTTCCGGAAGTGTGGGCGCAGGTGGCAGACAAAATAAAAGGTTTGCCTCTTGTGGCGCACAACCGACCCTTTGATGAGAGTTGCTTAAAGGCTGTATTCGAGGAGTATGATATGGAATATCCCAGTTACGAATTTCATTGCACACTCGCTGCCTCCCGTCGCTGTCTTGATATACCGAGCCATCAACTCCATTTGTCGGCAGCGGCCTGTGGTTATGATATGAAAAACCATCATCATGCGCTTTGTGATGCCGAGGCTTGTGCCGCCATAGCATTAAAACTATTATAATGGAACTATGCAATTCAAGTATGATACAAAAAGTCATAAATAACAGCTTAATTACCTCTGGCTATCAAAAAATTGATGATTTAATTGGCGGCTGGCATAATGGGGAATTAGTTCTACTTTGTGGTCGCCCAGCAACGGGTAAAACAACTTTTATGCTATCGTCAGCAGTTAACATTGCTTCATCCGGTATTCCAGTGGCATTATTTGAACTTGAAAAGTCCACGGCTCAGTTGGCTTGGAGCATAATTCAGAACATGTGTGAAATTTCATACGAAGATATTCTTACATATACTAATGTTAAATCTGAAATCGAGCTGAAAGCAAAAGATATTTTTCAGCAATTGCCATTGTACATGGATGATGACTGTAAAATTTCTGTAGAAAACATTAGACAAGAGGTCGTTCAATTAGATAAAAATGTTGGAATTATATTTATAGATTATTTGCAACTAATTGAGATTGGTACGAAGATGGAATCCCGCGAACAAGAGTTGTCTTTTATAATAAAGAATCTTAAGGAACTTGCAATAGAACTTGACATTCCTATTATTGTATCTTCTCAAATTCCCAGAAATATTTGGCTCGACATCAAAGATAAAAAGCCGAATTTATCTATTCTCGCAGATTTTTTAGGAGATGAATTTGAGAATATTGATACTATCTGTTTCTTTGATAGAACCTTTGATTACAGTCGGCAGGAAGATTTATATTTTATGATTGCAAAGCATCCTTCTGGTATAGAAAATAAGGTAAACTTAATATTTTGTAAGCAATATAGTCGTATTCAAAATAGCGAGATATAACTATAATCCTACACCGAATTTTACACAGCAATAGCTCACGATTAACAATAACCACAATTTTTGATACTATAATCATGACGATATGAATGATGCAGAAATATTAGGCCAAGCTGCTTTGACCAATCTCCCTACCAGTTTCCGTGTAATTGGTATCGGGGAGGCAACAAAAGAAATAATTGAGACAGTAAAGTCATACGGATATGATTGTGTGTCCGCCACGGTATTAAACGAACCCTTTGAGTGTGTCCCCACCGATGAGGATAAGATGGTAATCATTGTGGCGAAAGACAACGAAGATCATGCGAACAATATTGCCAAAACATTCCATGATGCCGGAGTCCTGACTCTTGGCTTGCTTGACAATGCCGATTTGGATTGTTATGACAGTGTGGTGTCAGAAGCCTCTTATGCTGAGTACCCTGACTTAATAAAAGCAATACTCCAGCCGATAGTAACACAAGGCATGATTGCCTATGACTTTAGTGATTTGCAAACTACTCTAACTGACGCAAAGCATTTCTTCATTAAGTCAGTAATACGCTGTGGCAAAGAGCGTGTGGCTGAAGCGATAGATTGCATTAAAAGCTCATTGACTTCATCTTTGCTCAACAAGATTGAACGGCTTTCAATTTTTCTGTATTTCAACAGGGAGGGACAACAGCCATTGGTAATGCAAGAAATGGCTACATTGACTGATTTTCTTAGTGAACTACCTGAAAGCATTTATGTTATCTGGGCTGTATATCCAGATGAAAACATAAAAGATGAAGAGATAAAAGTAACAATACTTGCCGCCGGAAAGGAACTGGAGAATGGATAAAGTAATTCATAAGCAGTTGGCACTACTTAAATTTGCCATACTCCCCGGCATATTAGGCGGCATAGCCTGTTTTATCGGGCCACCTCATTCAGCCTTGGTCAAGGCAAATATCGGTGTCGTATTCGGATTTGCTCTCCAGCACAAGTATATGCTTCCTGTGCTGAAAGAGTTAAAGAAAGCATCCGATGATTTTTTTGACCAAAATATAAGAAATAGATAACCTGTATCTAAATCTGCGACATGACGGAGCTAATTTTGTGGTGAGCATTATTGGCCTCGTTTTTTATTATGGCAAAGAAAGTCAGAACTAAATCACTATTCCCATCAACTCCGAAAGAGCACATTCGTCAGCTTGTCGAATGGATGTCGCAGGGAGTCTATGAAAAGGAACAGATTATTGCCGTGGCTCTGCTGTGTGCTGTGGCTGGAGAAAATATGTTCCTTCTCGGTCCTCCCGGGACTGCAAAAAGTATGGTGGCAAGTCGTTTGAAAATGGTATTCAAAGATGGCAAGTCATTTGATTACCTGATGTCTCGATTCAGCACTCCCGATGAAATATTCGGTCCCATTTCAATCTCCCGATTAAAGAATGATGACCGTTATGAACGACTGACCGCAGGATATTTGCCTGAGGCTGATGTTGTGTTCCTCGATGAAATATGGAAAGCGGGGCCGTCTATCCAGAATACCCTTCTGACTGTAATAAACGAACATATCTTCCATAATGGAGGACAGATAATGCGCACGCCAATGAAAGTGCTTATTGCTGCCTCTAACGAACTTCCGGCAAAAGATGAAGGTCTCGAAGCGTTGTGGGACCGCTTCCTTGTGCGGATGGTTTCAAACTGCATAGAGAGTGATACCTCATTCTTCAAAATGATAAAGGGCGCAGGTGTTGACATGTCGGAATTATCAGAATCGTTATACATTACCGATGAAATATATTCCGGCTGGCAGAACGAATCAAAGACCGTAGGCATTCAGGATTCGGTTGTCAGTGCCATAAAAAACATTCGGAAAAGTCTTACTGCTCTGGAGAAAGAGGACGGCAATCAACTACGATATTATATCTCTGATCGACGTTGGCGAAAAGCGTACAGGCTGATGCAGACTTCGGCCTTTCTGAATGGGCGTATGGAGATAAATCTTTCAGACTATCTATTGCTTATACATAGTTTCTGGAATGATGTGGAGTGTATCCCCAATGTGCTTAATGCTTTTACTTCAAGTATCTCAGATACTGTGTTGAAAGAATTGGCGAAGATTGACAAATCTATTCGCCAACTTATGACGCCACAGCAACAGACCGCACAGCAATCGACCCCGTCACGATTAAACACCGATGGAAATGATTTTGCCGAATATGATTATTTCTACTACCTCGTGGAGAATTATCCGGCTGGAGATACCTATTTTTCAAAATGGGATTACGCCGCATTATCCAGTCAGACGCGCGACGGAGTAAGATATTATGACAGTAAGCGCAAGAAAATTATTATTCACACGATTGTCCCGGGAAGACCATTTGATGCCAAATCACAAAATGCCTCAAATCTCACAAAGGTTAAGATTCAGAGGTGTCAGAACGGCGCAATAATAGATGGTACGCCATACGCTTTCCGCAGGAAGGCTGCTCAATCATCAACAAGTTCAGAGTCAATACAGACATTGCCGGTATATCAGCGTGTCTTTGCGATTCAGGACTTATTCAGAACTTGTGTTGAAGAATGGGAGAAGTCGGTATCATCAAACTGGACCGATTGTGATAATATCTTTCTTTCGCCCAATGATCTTGCACTTGTCAACAAGATGCTGAAGGATGTAAGTGAACAGATAAAGGCCATTGAGGTCAAACTCAATAACGTAGTAATGTTGATAAAATGATTGACTATACCGACGTTGACGCCAAGCTGGAGGAATACAGCGAGGCTTTTGACTTCTACATGGAATGTGGCGAGATGCCTCCATCCATGCCGCCCGATGATTGCCTCGCCGGTTATATGCGGGAGGTCATTGACAACAATCCTCAGATTGACGGCTCCGATGAAACATGGGTCGAGGTGCTGAAAGAAGACTTGATTTCATTCTTCACTGCTTTGCTGGAACAGTTCCGGGCAATGCAGATTGAGGCAATGAAAGAACTTGCCATGATTGCTAAGTTCAACGAAGCATCTATTGAAAAGAAGCGTATGATGTGGACGGAAGTTTGTAGCATCATTGAAGCGGGATACTCGAAATACGACGTTAATCTGGCAGGATACACTGCACAGTTCAAGACAGACGACAAAGACGCTGTATTTTCGGCATTGACCGGCGATTGGGAGAACGCTTGTAAGGCAAAGCTCGACCGGAAAGAACGTCAGATGTTGAACCGTGCGAAAATGCAGTTTGAACAACTCAGTCGAGAGGCCGGCACGAGGGATTATGAAGACAAAAAGAAGGTGGAGAACTATGTCCATCGTTATCCGCAGTTGAAAGAGATTGTCGATATGATTGGGCGCGACAAGGATTCATCGAAAGAAGAAAAGGATACTGTAGTGTATCGTTTCCTGCCCACCACTGTGGCTAAAAACAGTTCAGTAGAAGAGATTGACAGAGTTGAGTCAGGCGACAATCTGGAGCGAGTCCTTCCAGTGGAATTATCCATGCCGGAAGATATTTTCTTTAAGAGATATGCTACCAAGGAACTCCAGCAGTTTTCAAGTCCCGGTAAAGACAAACCGAAAAAGGTAGAGGAACATCGCAAAGACCCACGACTAACAAAAGGACCAATCATCGTAAGCATTGATACCAGCGGCTCAATGTCGGGGCAACCACAAAGGATTGCTTTCTCGTTGCTCAAACAGTTGCTACGGATGGCAAAGAAACAGAAAAGACCTTGCTATCTAATCAGTTTCTCTGTCAGGTCAAAGTCTATTGACCTTGCCAAGCCACGTAATTGGTGTAGGATTGACAATTTTCTGGAGAATAGTTATAGCGGGGGGACTGATGGCGAGGAGATGCTTGCCGAGGCTATTCACGTCCTTCAGAAAGGAACATACGAGATGGCAGATGTCCTTATTGTCTCAGACTTCGAGTTCCCTGTTCCCACCCCCTCCACAATGGAGAAAATAGAGAAGGAGAAGACTCTTGGCACTCGCTTCTATGGTTTGAAGATAGGTCATTACGGAGTAAAAGGCTATAAACTCATAATGGATAAAATATGGGAGGTATAAAAGAGCCGACATTTAAGATAACCCACTATTCAGACTTACGACAAAACACTTGTCGGTGGTTTGGCATTGTGTCGATAGATTCACGTTAGAGTGTGAGGCAGCTTTGAAAATACCCGACCGTTTCGTCTTTCAAGATAAGAGCAGTGCCGAGTTACTGGTTCAATATCACGATGGCATCTTGGATATGATTTACCATGACTCCACTGACTTTGAGAATCGAAAGATTCAGAAGTGGCTACGCGAACTTATGCGCGACACCATACTCCGAATTGCTAAAGTTGTGCTCCCTGATAGAGTAAAGTATTGGGAGAATATGAAGGGGTTACACGGCTCCGGCGTTACGGTTAAGCGTCTTCGGAAGAATGTTCTCGGCTATTGCACGTTCAACAATCATATTGCCTTACAACCGTTCCTCGTAATATTCAAGCAGGAATGGACTGACGGTGTAATACTTCATGAAATGGCGCATTACAAGTACAAGCATCATCGCAAATCATTCTGGAACTATCTTTCCACACTCATCGGCGAAGACTCAAAGATGGTAAAAGCAAAAGATGATATAGCGATGTCTCCATACTATAACTATTACCTCTATCTCACGAAAAATAAGTAACTTTGCAGTATATGGCAGTCGAATTTATCTCAGGTAAAGACCATTATGAAAAGGTCGTGGCAAGAGTGGATTCTGTGAGGAAGTCGCTCTGGATTGGTACTGCCGACATTAAAGACCTTCACGTCAAAGCCGGCAATTCTTCGGAGCCGTTCCTTGCCGTACTCGCAAAACTGCTCAAACGAGGCGTAGAGGTTAGGCTTATTCATGCAAAAGAACCGGGTCCGGCTTTCCGTGAGGATTTTGACCGATACCCGATTCTAAAAACTGGATTGGAGCGAATGCTATGCCCGCGAGTCCATTTCAAGATGCTTATATTTGATTTTGAGTACGCCTACATCGGCTCTGCCAATCTGACCGGTGCCGGCATAGGCATGAAGAGCAGTAACCGACGCAACTTTGAAGCAGGGATACTCACCGATGAAGCATCTCTGGTAGATGCTGCGTGTGAGCAGTTTGACAGCGTGTGGCGTGGGGAACACTGCACCCGCTGTGGCCGTCGTCAATACTGCACCGACCCCATCAAATAGATAAAGTGTATTGTCAAAGATCAAATTATTATATCAATTGTTTCGCCTCCTGTTACAAACCTATATTTTACTATAGATGTTGATTCATGAAGATTAACTTCATCATGGGATGTTACCTCGCATTGATTTATTAAATAATTGTCATTGCCAAACAATTCATTTTCCAATGACGGACTGAAAATTGTAATATCCTCAATATTACAATTAAATATCTGCTCCGCAATAGATTCAATGTTATCAACAGAACTATTTTTATTGATATATTGATAATTCTCTACTTTACAGGAATTGTCCGGATATAATATTATTAGATTTCTCTTAGCCCTACTGATGGCTACATTTATCAAATAGTGTTTGTTAATAAGAATGTTTTGCGCCGGTGTCATACTTTGATTTGGCGGGTTGAGGACAAGCATTACAATATCAAACTCATCTCCCTGGAATTGATGTACTGTATTCACGTTTACTTCAATTCGAGCGTCACGAGAAACAGCATTTGCATTAAGCAGCTTTTCAATTAGCTTCTTCTGTGCTTTATAGGGAGTGATTATACCCACAGAAAGCTTATCCGTAAAATTACTATCACGCAAAGCATTAAAGAAAGCCTGTAAAGATTCTTTTATTAAAAGGGCAGAATAAATATTGTAATTGCTACCTCTCAATTTCCCTAAATCCGTTATACTCCCTTTAGGCAGAATAGCGTTTTGTTTGGAGACGGGGAAACGCACAAAGGTTAATGGACTTCTGAAAATTGATGGAATGTTAACAGGATACTCAAGCGGATCGCTTCGGAAATCAGATTGGACCTTTCCACCATAAGCAAAAGCACTCATCAGTTCACACAATGGTCTCACACTTCTAAACTGAGTACGGAGAAGCTGAATATTTAGTCTCTGACGAATATAATCGGGTATATTTTCCGGAGTTTCCGTGAATTCATGTAGACCAATAAAAGAATAAAAATTAAATTCATCAAGTTGAGCCTGTTCAAGAATATCCGGATCGAGATTTGTTATAGCGGGTAACTGAAATGGATCGCCGACTAAATAGAATGTACATTGACTATTATTTTGGTAGCCTTTGAATAAAGCTAATAAAACATAATCAAGAGTAACCATAGAAGTTTCATCAATGAAAATAGCATCCCATTTTTCTTCATGAAGAGAATGTCCATTGCAAAGATGAGTTGGACGAGCAAAATAGTGAGTTGTAGATACGACGATTTGTGGAATATTTTCATCTCCCATAGCTTCGTACACCATTAACCCTTTTTCTTCAACCGCTGATAAAAGATTAACATCATTGGTATTGATAGACCTATATGCTTCTATCTGATTTTTTAATAATCTTTCTGCCACTACATCAGCGGCATGATTTGTCGGGGCAAGAATTACAATATGGCTAAAAGGATTCTTGCCTAAAATATCCGAAATAATATGTGTAATCTTTGTTGTCTTCCCTGTCCCAGGAGGGCCAAATATAACATTGATATTATTGGGTAGTAGTCTGCGCAGGTCAATATTATCATCGACCTTTATCTCTGAAAGAACATCCTGAAGAGCTCTTATAAGAAACTCAATGTCCGTTTTCTGACCACTTTCAACATATTTTAAGCGGAGATTAAGAATCTCATTTAACCAAGATAATGACCCCGGTCCTATATTAGATAGGATTCTTTTCTGTTCCTCTATTTCTTTCTTTAATTCAAAATCATCCAAGATGCCTCGTTCTTGAATGTATTGTAAAAATGTATTTACATCATCTTTTGAGATGATTCCGGAATCAGAAAGGATTCTTGAAATACTATGAAGTTCTTGAGGCTGGATTTCTTTTAATGGCAAACCCAAAATTTGTCTAAGTTTTGAAGATGCAAATTCTATCCAGTTACTATCAACTAAATCCTTCCTATAATTCGGCCAAATTTCAATTTCAGGCTGCCATCCTCCGTAAAAAGAGCAATATGTAGCTTTATGAAACTTAGATATTAATAATTTTTCCAATAAAGATGAAGCCTCATATGGATGTAATGGAGCAACTTTAGATATAAAATGTTCAAACTCTTCGATTATTGGCTCCTTTATAAATTCGTAATCAATTTTTCCTTTATTATACCAAGCCGGGCGTTGAACACCATTGGGGATTCTGGCAAGTGAGGTGTTATCTATGGGAATATTTACAAATCTGACTGTTGGAAGCATAGTCTGTTGGAAACTGCGTATATATCCTGCAATCAGATTAATGTCCTCGTCTTTCAGATATGTTGTTAAATCTGATGGTTCAAAGAAAAGCTGACTTTTATTTTCTCTATAATAGAAGTCATTATCCGGGTTGTGGGCCTTAATCTTTAGTACATTAACGAAAACAATACCATTCTCCGAACGCGCTGGGACCATACATTGAGAAGATATGGAGAGACGCTGCTCATTTGTGAGTTGATTCTCTACTACATTAATGTCCCATTAAAATCGGGAAGAGTACTTTGAAATCGTTGAAATTTAGTT